>NBJMR02800__coassemble_1304_pt1 | contig 89403 bp, 72 predicted proteins | sample NBJMR02800__metabat2_low_PE_045 | metagenome-assembled genome bin NBJMR02800 | reverse complement strand
GCAGGCAGATTGATTTTGTTACGAAAGAGGGTGTCGGCCTATCCAAAGCATCACCAACCGCTGGCTGCGGGGCAGTTTGCTGCTCAGCGTGCTGATCCTGGCTCTGGCCGAAACCCTGTTCCTGTATTTCAGTTACCAAAGCCTGTACGGCGGGGTGGAACAGGCGATGGAAAGCCGCTTTTCCACCTTTATCGGCCGTCTGCAGGCCACCGGCACTGCCGGTGATACCAGCGATACTTCGGCTTCCCGCAGCCAGGCGCTGCGCCGCGCCGTGGAACAGTTTGACGAAAAGGATAAGTTTGAGTTCATGCTGCTCGACGACTCCGGCTTTGTGCTGAGCTCTTCCAGCGGCACCATCAACCAGAACCTGACAAACGGCACGGATTTCTACCGCGCCCTCAACAGCGCCACCGGCGTGGGCAGGGCGATTTTCCGCACGCCGGATGGCGAGCGGGTTATGGCGGTGACAACGCTGGTGCCCTACGCGGCCGGCGGTATCACCGCCATGCGGCTGGTCACCAGCCTGACGCTGGCCGACCGCCAGTGGCGCAATCTTGTGCTGCTGTCGGCCGGGGTGGTGGTGGCGGTGCTGGCTTTTACGCTGTGGAGCGGTCTGTTTTTTGTGCGGTCGATTGTGCGGCCGCTGGCCCAGGTGGAAGCCACGGCCAACCGCATCGCCCGCGGCGAACTGGAAACCCGCCTGCCCGAACCGCGTTACAATGATGAGATCGGGCGCATGTGCCGGACAATCAACGAGATGGCGGAACACCTGGGCGAAACCGAGCAGATGAAAAACGAGTTCATCTCCTCGGTCAGCCATGAGCTGCGCACCCCGCTGACCAGCATCAAAGGCTGGGTGGAAACGCTGGCGGCTATCCATGACCCCGACGATGAAAACTACCGCAAAGGGCTTTCGGTTATTGGGGCGGAAGCGGACCGCCTGTATGCCATGGTGGAAGAACTGCTGGATTTTTCCCGTCTGCAGAACGGCATCAAGCTGGAATGCCAGGTGCTGGACCTTGTGGCCGAAGTGACCGATGCGGCGCTCTTCATTGAAGGGCGCATCCGGCAGGAAGGGCTGCGCCTAATCTATGAGGAACCGCCGGAACCCTACCCGGTTTGGGCGGACCCCGGCCGGCTGCGCCAGGTGCTTGTCAATGTACTGGATAACGCCGTCAAATATTCGCCGCCCGGCGGGTCCATCTTTTTGACGCTGCGCCGCGCCGGCGCTGAAATGACGGTGACCGTGCGCGACCAGGGGCGCGGTATCTCGCCGGAAGACCTTGAACATGTCAAACAGAAGTTTTTCAAAGGGCGCAATGCGGTGCGCGGTTCCGGCATCGGGCTGGCGGTTGTCGATTCCATCGTGACGGCGTTCGGCGGCCGGGTGGACATTGCAAGCACCCTTGGCCAGGGCACCACGGTGTCTATCGTGCTGCCCGCCTATTACCCCGGGCAGGAAGCGCTGCACAGGCCGATCTGACCCTGCGGGGAAGGCCCCGTGATCACAAGAAGGAGCTCTATTCATGGCAAACCAAAACGAACCCTCACAGTTTCGAACCTCCGTCGGCGGACAGGCGCTGATGGAGGGGATCATGATGCGCGGCCCGGAGCTGATCGCCTGCGCCGTGCGCCGGCCGGACGGCAGCATCGACCTTTCGACCGAGCCGGTGCGCACCCACTGGTACAACAAGGTGCCGATGCTGCGCGGCATCTGCAATATGGTCGAAAACCTGCGCTGCGGATACAAATACCTTATGCACAGCGCCGATATCTCCATGACAGAGGAAGAGGCTGAGGCCGAACAGTCCGCCTTTGACCATTGGCTTGAAGCCCATGTCGGCCCCAAAGTGCAGGACATCCTGCTTGGCGTTTCGGCGGTGCTCGGCGCGGTGATGGCGGTTGTTCTGTTTGTGTTTTTACCTACCTTTCTGACCGGCTTGCTCAGCCAGGCGGTGACGCTTGGCCGCTGGCCTAAAGTTTTGATTGAAGCGGCGATCAAGCTTGCGCTGTTTTTGGGGTATATGGCGCTGTGTTCCCGCATGAAGGAAATCCGGCGGATGTTCCAGTACCACGGCGCCGAGCACAAAACCATCGCCTGCTACGAGGCGGGCGAGCCCCTCACGGTTGAAAACATCCGCAAACACACCCGGTTCCACCCGCGCTGCGGCACAAGCTTTTTGATATTGGTGCTGCTCATCAGCATTTTGCTGTACGCCGTGCTGCCCTGGTCAAGCATCGGGCTGCGGGTGATCTGCAAACTGTTGCTGCTGCCGCTGCTTGTTGCAATCTCTTACGAAGTGCTCAAGTGGTCGGGCCGGTCAAACAGCCTGCTGGCCAGGGCGATTGCCCAGCCGGGGCTCTGGCTGCAGCGGCTGACCGTTTTTGAGCCGGAAGACGATATGATCGAGATTGCGATCGCCGCCGTTACCCCGGTCCTGCCTGACGATCGGGCCCTGGCGGCCTGGGACAATGTGTGAGCTGGCCGGGATGCCGGCGCGCGCCGCGCTTCGGGCGGTGGCAAAGGCCCTTGCCGGGGCCGGCGTGCCCGACGCGGCTTTTGACGCGCGGGAACTCTGCCGGTTTGTGACCGGCCGCGACCCCCGGCTGGACGATACCCCGCTCACCGCAGACGCTGCGGCCAGGCTGGCCGGGCTGGCTGCCCGGCGTGCCGCCCGTGAACCGCTGCAGTACCTGCTTGGCAGCTGGGACTTCCTGGATTTCACCCTTGCGGTTGGGCCGGGGGTCCTCTGTCCGCGGGCTGACAGCGAGGTTGTCTGCGAAGCGGCGCTCGACTGTCTGCGGGCCGATGGCAAACCCGACCCGGTTGTCTATGACCTGTGCGCGGGCAGCGGCTGCCTGGGGCTTGGGATCAAACGGTTCTGGGGCGGCGCGCGGGTGACCTGCGTGGAGAACAGCCCCGAAGCGCTGCGCTACCTGCGCCGCAATGCGGTTGAAGCGCTTGGCGGGGCGGCGGTGGAGGTCCTGCAGGCCGACGTGCTGGCCGATGCAAAGCAAGCGGCGCCCGAAAGCCTGGATGGCATCATCGCCAACCCGCCCTATCTGACCGGGGAGGAGATGGCGGCCCTGATGCCGGAAACCGCCCATGAACCCGCCGCCGCACTGGATGGCGGGCCGGATGGGCTGCGATTTTACCGCTGCCTGCTGACCGACTGGCAGCGCCCGCTGCGCCCGGGCGGCTGGCTGGTGCTGGAAATCGGCTGTGACCAGGCAGCGGATGTCTGCCGGCTGGCCCAGGCCGCCGGCTGGCAGCAGATCGCGGTGCGCCGGGACTATGGCGGCAACGACAGGGCAGTGACGCTGCGCAAAGCCGGCAAAACGGTCGAAAAGTCCGGTTTATAGCCCTGAAAACCCACAACAAATGGTTGTAATCTGCCCGGAGAGCGGGTATAATAGAGAGGCAAGTTCGCAATGAATCGGCGGCCGCTGGCCGCAGGGCTTTTATAAAAGGAGAGTACGCTATGGCAGCCAAGAAGGAATCCAAAACCACCGCCCCGGTCGCCCCGGCCGGCGACAAAAAAGCCGCGCTGGAAACGGCGCTGGCCCAGATTGAAAAGCAGTTCGGCAAGGGCGCGGTCATGAAGCTCGGCACCAATGTCACAATGCAGGTTGACAGCATCCCGACCGGCAGCCTGGGGCTGGATATCGCGCTCGGCGTCGGCGGCATGCCGCGCGGCCGTATTATTGAGATTTACGGGCCGGAATCTTCAGGCAAGACAACGCTTGCGCTGCATGTGCTGGCAGAAGCCCAGAAGAAGGGCGGCGAAGTTGCCTTCATCGATGTCGAGCACGCGCTTGACCCGGTGTATGCCCGTGCGCTCGGCGTGGACATTGACAGCCTGCTGGTCAGCCAGCCGGACAACGGCGAGCAGGCGATGGAAATCTGTGAGGCGCTTGTGCGTTCGGGTGCGATTGATGCGATTGTCGTTGACTCGGTTGCGGCGATGGTGCCCCGTGCCGAGATTGAAGGCGAGATGGGCGATTCCCATGTCGGCCTGCAGGCCCGCCTGATGAGCCAGGCGCTGCGCAAACTGACCGGCGTCATCGGCAAGACCAACACCGTCTGCATCTTTATCAACCAGCTGCGTGAAAAGGTCGGCGTTGTTTACGGCAACCCCGAGGTCACGACCGGCGGCCGCGCGCTGAAGTATTATTCCTCGGTGCGGATCGACGTGCGCCGGATTGAGGGCCTCAAGGATTCTTCCGGTTCCTTCGTCGGCAACCGCACCCGCGCCAAGATTGTCAAGAACAAGGTCGCCCCGCCCTTCCGCGAGGCCGAGTTCGACATCATGTTCGGCGAGGGCATCTCGAAGATCGGGGAGATCATTGATCTCGGTGTGAAGCTTGGCATTGTGCAGAAGAGCGGCGCCTGGTTCAATTATGGTGATGTGCGGCTCGGCCAGGGGCGCGACAACGCCAAGCAGTTCCTGAAAGACAACCCCGATATCTGCGCTGAAATTGAGCAGCAGGTCCGCGACAATGCCGACCGGCTGATCGCTGCCGGCAAGAAAGGCACGGTCAAACCGGTGGAGAAGGTCGCCGCCCCGGCCGCCGCGCCCGCCGCGCCGGCTGAAAAAACCACCGGCAGCGAGGACGACCTCGACATCATGGTGGATGACTGATGCCCCGGATCACCGACATCACCGAGACTAGACGCGGCCGTTACGCGCTGTTTCTGGACGGCGAGTTCGCCTTCTCGCTCGATGCCGAAACCTTTGCCGATGCGCACCTGCACATCGACGACGCACTTGAAACCTGGCAGGCCGAGGATCTGCGCGCCAAAAGCGACACCCGCCGCGCGCTGGATAAGGCGATGGAACTGCTGGCGCTGCGCGACCATGCGGCCGGCGAACTCTACCAAAAACTCTGCCGCAAATTCGACCCGCACAGCGCGGCGGCCGCTGTTGCAAAAGCCGGGGAGCTTGGTCTGCTCAACGATGAAAACTTTGCCCGCCGCCGCGCGGCCGAGCTGCTGCGCAAGCGCAAAAGCCGGCGGGAAATCCTGCAGGACCTTGCAGCCAAAGGCATCGACCGCGACACAGCGGCCGCCGCCGTTGAAGCCCTTGCCCCCGAGGTGGGGCTGGATGGCGAGGAAGCCGAGGACCCCGACCTGGTCTCGGCCCGGGCGCTTTTGGAAAGGCAGTATGCCCGCAAACTTGCCGAAGGCAAAACCCAGCAGGTTGCCGCCGCCCTGGCCCGCCGCGGTTTTTCCCACACCGTCATCCGCGCGGCAATTGAGGAAGCAAATGAATAAAAAAGACTGCGAACAAGCGACAAAGTTGGCGCTCTTTCGCGGCTTTTGAACGCGGAGAGACCGCGCGATCCGCCGTTTCCATTTTCTCTTATTTCTTCTTTGCTATGATTTGAAACAAAAGGAATCCCTATGAAACTTGCCATCATCTCGCTCGGCTGCCCCAAGAACCAGGCGGATGCCGATGTTTTCACCCACGCGCTGCTCAAGGCCGGGCACGAAACCGTAGCCGACCCGGCTGAGGCCGACGCCATCCTCATCAACACCTGCGGCTTTATCCAGTCCGCCAAGGAGGAGGCGATCGAAAACATCCTGCTTGCCTGCCAATACAAGCAGCAGAACCCCGATCTCAAGGTTATCGTGACAGGCTGCCTGGCCGAGCGGTACAAAAGCCAGATCGCATCCGAAATGCCGGAAGTGGACGCCGTCGTTGGCATCGGCTCAAACGCCGCGCTGCCCGCGATTCTTGAACGTGTCTGCACGCCGGGCGCCGGCCGCATCGAGAGCTACGGCCCCAAGACCGACCTGCCGCTTGGCGGGGCTCGGATTGTTTCGACCCCGCAGCACTATGCCTACTTAAAAATTGCCGAGGGTTGTTCCAACCGCTGCCGCTACTGTGCGATCCCGCTGATCCGCGGCCCGCTGCGCTCCCGTCCGCTCGAGGACTGTGTTGCGGAAGCCCGCTGGCTCGCGGGAGAGGGGGTCAAAGAGCTCATCGTTGTCGCGCAGGACCCGACCGCTTACGGCGAGGATTGGGGCAAACCCGGCGCCGTCTGTGACCTGCTCGACGCGCTCAACGCCGTCGAGGGCATCCGCTGGATTCGGGTGCTCTATGCCTATCCTGAGCGCATCACCGATGAATTTATCGCCGCGATGCAGCGCAATGAGAAGGTTCTGCCCTATCTCGATCTGCCGATCCAGCACTGCAACGACCGGGTGCTGGCCGCGATGGGCCGCCGCGGCGACCGCCATACGATTGAGGATGCGATCGCCCGGCTGCGCGCCGCGCTGCCCGGGTTGACGCTGCGCACGACGCTGATCGCCGGCTTCCCCGGCGAGACCGAGGAGGAGTACGCCGAGCTCTGCGATTTTGTGCGCACGGTGCGGTTTGACCGGCTCGGCTGCTTTGCCTACTCGCCGGAGGAAAACACCCCCGCCGCGAAGATGGACGGCCAGATTGACGAAGAAACCAAGCAGCGCCGCGCCGACCACATCATGGAGATTCAGGCCGAGATCAGCGCCGCGGCCGAACAGGCCAAAGTCGGCCAGACGCTTGCATGTATCTGCGACGGTGTCGATGATGAAACCGGCATGTACTTGCTGCGCACGGCGGCTGACTGCCCTGAGATTGACGGCAATGTGCTGACCCCGGCTGATACACCGCTGGCTCCGGGCGAATTTTACCGCGTCACCATCACCGACGCCGATACCTACGACCTTTACGGTTACATCGAAAGGGAGGATGGCGAATGAACCTGCCCAACAAGCTTACGATGCTGCGCGTGATCCTTGTGCCGTTTTTCATGTTCTTTGCGGCCGGTTCCCACATTGGCACCGCCGATTACAACGTTGCTTTCCATCTGGTGGCCGGCGTAATTTTTGCGGTGGCCTCTTTTACGGATTTTCTTGATGGCTACATCGCCCGCAAAAACCATCTGGTCACCGATTTCGGCAAGTTTATGGACCCCCTGGCCGATAAATGCCTGACCACCGCCGCGTTTATTTACATGATGGCGGACGGCCTGTGCCATCCGGTCGTGCTGGCGCTGATCCTCTTCCGGGAGTTTTCGGTCGCCGGGGTGCGGATGATTGCAGCCGAGCGCGGCACCGTCATCGCGGCCAACATCTGGGGCAAGGTCAAGACCGTGCTGCAGATGGTCACGGTGCTGTATTACTATCTTGTGCCGTTCTTTATGGGCTCCGGCGCTGTGATGGGCTGGGGGCTGGTTGTCCAGGCACTGTGCTGGCTGGTGGCCGCCGTCACCCTTTTGTCCGGCGGGATTTACCTCTGGCAGAACCGCAGCTGCTTTGCCCAGGCCGAATAAAACCGCATTTTACAAATCCGGTATTACAACCGAAAGGAAGCCGATACCATGCAGATTTTCAACACCCTGACCCGCCGGAAAGAGGAATTTGTCCCCGGGGAACCCGGCGTTTACCGCATCTATGTCTGCGGGCCGACCGTCTATAACTACATCCACATCGGCAATGCCCGGCCGATGATCGTCTTTGATACGCTGCGCCGCTACCTGGAATACCGCGGCAACAAGGTGATCTATGTCTCGAACATCACCGACATTGACGACAAGCTCATCGCCAAAGGCCAGGCCGAAGGCGTCTCGATGGATGCGGTGGCCCGCCGGTTTGAGGCTGAATACATCAAGGATTCCGACGGACTCAACGTCCAGGCGCCGACTGTCCGCCCCCGTGCCACCGAGCATATTGGCGAGATCATCAAGATTGTCAAGGATCTCGTTGCCTCCGGCCATGCCTATGTGGCCCGCAACGGCGATGTCTATTTCCGGGTCAAGTCCGACCCCGGCTACGGCAAGCTCAGCCACCTGAACCTTGAGGACCTCGAAAGCGGCAACCGCGCGCTGCGCAGCCAGATGGACGACGACCTCAAGGAGGACCCGGCCGATTTTGCGGTCTGGAAAGCAGCCAAACCCGGCGAGCCATTCTGGAACAGCCCCTGGGGCCACGGCCGCCCGGGCTGGCATATTGAGTGCAGCGCGATGGCCCGCAAGCACCTTGGCAAGACGATTGACCTGCACTGCGGCGGGCAGGACCTGATCTTCCCCCACCATGAAAACGAGATTGCGCAGAGCGAGTGCGCGAACGGCTGTGCTTTTAGCCGTTACTGGATGCACAACGGTTTCCTGAACATCAACAACGAGAAGATGTCCAAGAGCAAAAACAACTTCTTCACGGTACGGGAGATTGCCGAACGCTACGGCTACGAGCCGATCCGCTACTTTATGCTGACGGCCGGCTACCGGATGCCGCTGAACTACACCGTTGAGCTGATTGAAAGCTGCAAATCGAGCCTCGAACGCCTCTACACCTGCCGCGAAAACCTTGATTTTGCGATCGAGCACGCCCATGGCGATTCGGACGAGCTGGCAGGGAAGGCCGACGCCGCGCGGGAAAAGTTCATCGCCGCGATGGACGACGACCTCAATACGCCGGACGCGCTGGCCGCGATTTTTGAATTTGTCAAGGAGATCAACACCCTCTCTGACAGTGCCGACAAGCCGAGCCTTGAAGCGGCGGCCAAGACCTTTGACGAGCTGGCCGGCGTGCTGGGCCTGCTCTACAACCGCAAAAAGGCCGCCGTGCCGCCCGAGGTCGAAGCCCTGGTGGCCGAGCGCACCGCCGCCAAGAAGGCGAAGGACTTTGCCCGTGCCGACGCGCTGCGCGCCGAAATTGCGGCGATGGGCTGGACGGTTGTCGATACGGCACAGGGACCGCAGGTGTCCAAGAATTAAGCGGCACGGCCGCGACGCGCCGCAATAAGGCGACAGCCGCGCGCCCCTGCCATTTTGCCGAGTTTTGGGGGATTGTATGCCAAGCCGAACGATCCAAAAACAGAACAACCGCGCATTGTGGGTTATCCTGATTGCGGCGGTGGCGGTACGGCTGGTGCTGGCCGCCGCCACAGCCGGGTACCCCTATGACATGAGCTGCTTTATCGCCTGGGGCGACAAGCTTTTTACCGAAGGCCCCGCCAATTTTTACAGCGAAGGCTATTTTGCCGATTACCCGCCCGGCTACCTGCCGGTGCTGGCCGCTGTGGCCGGGCTGCGCAAACTGTTCGGCGTGGCGGGGGACGGCCCGGTCGGCCGGGTGCTGCTTGCGCTTGTCCCCAGTGTCTGTGATGCCGGGCTTATCGCGCTTGTCCATTGCATCGCGCGCCGCCGGATGGGGGAGAGCCGGCAGACCTTCTGCCTGACCCTTTTCACGGCGTTCTGCCCGCTGTTTTTGTTTGATACCGGCCTGTGGAAGCAGATCGACGGCGCATTTGTGCTGCCGCTCGCGCTCTGCTTCTGGCTGCTTGAAAACCGGCGCTACCTGCCGGCCGCATTGCTCTACGGCGTTGCGCTTTCCATCAAGCCGCAGGCGCTGCTGGCAGGGCCGGTGCTGGCGGTCTGTTTTCTGGCCGGCGTCGCTGATGCCTGGCACGAAGGGGGCTCGGTCGGCCGGGCTGTGGGCCGGGTGTTCGGCGGGGCAGCGGCTGCGCTGGCGGTGCCGGTGGCGGCCGGGCTGCCGTTTTTCGGCGTGCGTGTCCTGCCGGCGCTGCTGCAAAAATACTTTGAAACTTCGTCCGGCTACCCGTATGCAACGGTCAACGCCTTCAACTGGTTTGCCGCGCTTGGCGGCAACTGGGCCCCGCTGGCCGACCAGGCCATCGGGCCGTTCAGCTGGGGCACGCTCGGGGTTGTGCATATTGTGCTGCTTACGGCTGCGCTCGCGGTGCTGGCGGTTGTTTCCTGGCGGGCTGACGCCCGCACCGGGGACCGCGCCCACACCGGGCCGCGCCGGTTTTCACCGCTGCTGCTTGCGGCGTTTTACACGGCTGGCATCTTTGTGCTGGCTCACTGTATGCATGAGAGGTACCTGGTGCTCGGGGTGGTGCTGGCGCTGCTGGCGGCTGCCCGCTGGGGAGATATCCGGCTCTACGGCGCGGCGTTCGGCCTTTCGCTGACCGGCTTTCTGAACCTTGCGGCTGTCTACACCCAGGCCGGCACCGATGACGAATGGCTTTCGGCCGCTGCCAGCCAGACCTTCGTGCGGGCGGTGGGGCTTGCCTGTACCGTCGCCTTTGTGCTGCTGGCGCTGACCACCGTCACGCTGTGCCGCGGCGGGCGGGTTTCACCGCTGCGCCGGGCGGAAACGGGCGGAGCGCAGCCTGACCTGCTGGCGGCGCGCCCGACGCCCCAGCCGCGCTGGACCCGGCGGGAACTCGGCGCGCTGGTTGGGCTCACGGCGTTTACGGCGGTGCTCAGCTTCAGCTATCTGGGCAGCATGACCGCGCCGCAAAACCCACTGGATGCAACCAATACCACCCTGACTGAAACGGTTATCCCGGCCGGGAACACCGCCGAAATCTGGCTGTACCCAGGCATCAGCACCGGCGGGCGGGTGACGATTACATCGGCCGACGGCAGCGTGCTGTATGAGAAAGAGCTCAACTACGGCACACCGTTCAGCTGGAGCAGCGCCGCTTTTTCGGCGGCGGCCGGCCAGCCGCTGACTGTCACGGTGGAAAACGCCCAGGTATTTGAACTTGCGCTGCGCAATGCCGCCGGCGACCTTGTGGCGGTGACGGGCGGCGGCGCAATGACTGACGAACAGGCTGCCGTGCCCGATGCGATCAGCCAGCTCAACAGCATGTATTTTGATGAAATCTACCACGGCCGCACCGGGTATGAGCTGCTCCACGCGATGCCGGTTTATGAGACGACCCACCCGCCGCTCGGCAAGGATTTCATCATGATCGGCATTGCGATTTTTGGCATGACCGGTTTCGGTTGGCGCTTTTCGGGCACCCTGTTCGGGGTGCTGCTGGTGCCGTTGGCCTGGTGCTTTGCGCGCCGGCTCACCCGCAAAACCTGGGTGGGGGCGGCGGCCGGGGCGCTGCTTGCGCTTGATTTCATGCGCTTTGCCCAAAGCCGGATTGCCACAATTGATATTTACGGCACCTTCTTTATCCTGCTCGGGGCCTACTGCATGCTCTGGTATTGCCAGAGTGTGCTGGCCAAAGGCGTCGGCGGTTCGCTGCTGCCAATGGCGCTTGGCGGGGTGGCGTTCGGGCTGGGCTGCGCCTCCAAATGGACCGGTATCTATGCCGGTGCGGGGCTGGCCGTGCTCTACCTCGGGGTGCTCTATGCGCGCTGGCGGCAGCGCCCGCCCCAATTTTGGCGGGAATTCCGGCTTGCCGGTGTCGGCGGCATCCTGTTTTATGTGCTGCTGCCGTTTGTCATCTATCTGGCTGCGTACCTGCCGTACCTTTGGTATGACCCCGGCTTTGATCTCAACGATTGGTGGAACTGCCAGACCTATATGTACTGGTACCATTCCACACTGGAAGCCACCCACCCGTTTGAAAGCCGCTGGTATACCTGGCTGCTGGACCTGCGCCCTGTCTGGTACTACCAGAACACCCATTTGGCCGAAGGCCTCAAGGGCAGCATTGCGGGGCTGGGCGGGCCGGTGCTCTGGCTGGCAGGGCTGGCGGCTGTCCAGCTGCTGTATTGGAGGCAGGCCTCCGGCCGCGGGGGCCGGGCGTGCGCCGGCGTGCTGATCCTGTATGCCACCCAGCTTGTGCCCTGGATGCTGGTTGCACGGTGCACCTTCCTGTACCATTACTTCCCGAGTTCGATGTTCTGCCTGGCGGCGCTTGCGCTTGTGCTGGCGCGCATGCCCGAGCGCATCGGCAAGCCGCTGGCCGTGGGGCTGTGCGCGGCGTCGGCCGCGCTGTTTATCTGGTTCTACCCGGTGCTTTCCGGTTTGCCGGTGCCGGAACTTTGGGCCGAAAGCCTGAAAGTGCTGCCGAGCTTCGGCTTCTATTGATGCCGAACCCGCTATACGAAATTTGCGAAAGAGGAGCCCGCGCGGCTCCTTTTTCGCGTTTCATGCCCCGGAACCTTCGATCTGGAATTGTCAATTTTGCAAGGCTATGGTATAATAGAGCGATTACAGACAAAAGGGAGGGGCGCGGGATGCAGATTCTGGCCAACGACCTCAAACGGCAGTATGACCTGCACGCCGCCGAATACGAGGCCAAGGCGCTCGAGGTGCTGCGCAGCGGGTGGTACATCCTCGGGCGTGAGGTCGAAGCGTTTGAGCGGGAATGGGCCGCGATGGTCGGCGCAAAATACTGCGTCGGGCTGGCCAGCGGGCTGGACGCGCTGTGGATCGCGTTCCGGCTGCTCGGCGTCGGGGCGGGGGACGAGGTCATCGTCTCGGCCAACGCCTACATCGCCTGCGTGATGGGCATCACGATCAACGGCGCGACCCCGGTCTTTGTCGAGCCGGACGAATATGACAACATGGACGCAGACAAAATCGAGGCTGCGATCACCCCGCGCACCAAAGCGATTCTGGCCGTGCATCTCTACGGCCAGAGCTGCGATATGGCCAAGATTATGCACATCGCCCGCGCACATGACTTGAAAGTGGTCGAGGACTGCGCCCAGAGCCACGGCAACCATTTTGACGGGCGGGTCGTCGGCAGCATTGGGGACATCGGCTGTTTCAGCTTTTACCCGACCAAAGGCTGCGGCGCGTTTGGCGACGCCGGCTGCCTGACCACCAGCGACCCCGACATCGCCGACCGCGCCAGGGTGTTCCGCAACTACGGCAGCCGGGTGCGCTACCAGAACGAGGTTGTCGGCGCAAACAGCCGGCTGGACGAACTGCAGGCCGGCCTGCTGCGGGTCAAGCTGACCCACCTTGAAGCGTTCAACGCCGAGCGCTGTCGCCTGGCCGCCCGGTATGACGCCGAGCTCACAAACCCCTGCCTGCAAAAGCCGAAGATCCGCCCCGGGGCGGATTCCAGCTGGCACCAGTATGTTGTGCATCTGCCGGGCTGCCGCGACGCGATGGCCGCCTACCTCAAGGAGAAAGGCATCGGCACGATCATCCACTATCCAATCCCGCCGCACTTGAGCCAGGCCTACGCCTATCTCGGCCACAAGCGCGGGGACTTCCCGCTGGCTGAACGCTATGCCGATGAGGTACTGAGCCTGCCGATGTACAACGGTATGACCGAGGATGAGCAGGGGTATGTCATCAAAACGATCAACGCATTCCGAGCATAGTTCGAAGAGGAAAATTATGAATAAAATTGACAGCGCGTATTTTATTGAGTTTGCCGAACACGGCGACGAGCGCGGCAACCTTGTCGTGGTTGAGGGCGAGCGGGATGTGCCGTTCGCGATCCAGCGCGTGTTTTACATCTACGGCTCTGACCCGGATATCGTCCGCGGCCAGCATGCCAACCGCAAAAGCCAGTTCGTGCTCATCAATGTTGCGGGCCAAAGCAAGATCCGGGTCAAGGATGGCCTTGGCAACGAGGCGGTTTTCTGTTTGAACCGCCCGCGCACCGGCGTGTACATCCCGACCATGGCCTGGAAGGAAATGTACGATTTCAGCCCCGATTCGGTGCTGCTCTGTTTGGCGAGCGAGCATTACGATGAGAGCGAATATATCCGCGATTTTGATGCTTTCGAAGCCCTGGTCCGCCAGGAAGAGCACTGACGCCATCCGAAACAGGAGAGAACAATGAACCAGAATCTGAGCCAGTATAAGCGGGTGCTCGCGCATTTTGTGCAGTACCGCCCGCTGATTTCGGAACTTGTCGGCCGTGACCTCAAGGTCAAGTACCGCCGCAGCTTTTTAGGGTATGTGTGGAGCATCCTGAACCCGCTGCTCATGATGGTTGTGCAGACCGTCATCTTCTCTTATATGTTCCGCAGCGATATTCCGAACTACCCCGTCTACCTGATCTGCGGCAACACCCTCTTCACCTTCTTTAACGAAAGCGCCAACATGGGCCTGACCTCCATCATCTACAACGCTTCGCTGATCAAAAAGGTCTATATTCCCAAATATATCTTCCCGGTCAGCCGGGTGGTCTCCAGCTTTGTGACAATGAGCTTCAGCCTGGCCGCCGTGGTGCTGGTCATGGTGTTCACACAGTCGCCGTTTTACTGGACCATCCTGCTGTTCTGGGTGCCGCTGATCTTCCTGTTCATGTTCTGCTGCGGCATGGCGCTGACCCTTTCGGCCCTGACCGTTTACTTCCGGGATATGCAGCACCTGTTCAGCATCTTGACATTGGGCTGGATGTATGCAACCCCGATCTTTTACCCGATCGAGCAGCTGCCCCAGTTTGCCCAGAACCTTATGAAGCTCAACCCGATGTACCACTATATCAATATGTTCCGCAACCTTGTGATGTACGGCAACGTTCCGGGGCCGAACACCTGGTTTGCCTGCGCGGCTTCGGGCGCTGTGATGCTCACGGTGGGGCTGCTTGTCTTCCACAAGTTGCAGCGCAACTTCATTCTGTATATTTAAGGGGGGATCGCGATGGATTTCAGCCAACAGCCGGTTGTGGTCGATGCCAGCCACGTTTCAATGCGGTTCAACCTCGCCCAGGAAAAAACCGAAACCCTCAAGGAATATCTTGTCAAAATGCTGCGCGGCAAGCTCATGTTTAATGAGTTTTACGCCCTCAAGGATGTCAGCTTCACGGTGCACAAGGGCGAATCGGTCGCGCTGATCGGGCGCAACGGTTCTGGCAAGAGCACAATGCTCAAGGTCGTGGCCGGCGTGATGTACCCGAGCCAGGGCGGCTGTACCGTGCACGGGTCCATTGCGCCGATGATTGAGCTTGGCGCCGGGTTTGATATGGATCTGACCGCCCGTGAGAATGTCTACCTGAACGGCGCGGTACTCGGTTATGATCGCGCTTATATGGACGAACACTTCCACAACATCATTGATTTTGCCGAACTCTGGGATTTTATTGATGTGCCGGTCAAAAACTTTTCCTCCGGCATGGTGACCCGTCTCGGCTTTGCCATCGCAACCGAGGTCACGGCGGACTTGCTGGTGGTGGATGAGGTGCTTGCGGTCGGCGACTTTATGTTCCAGCAAAAGTGTATGGAACGCCTGCACAAAATGCTCGACGCCGGCACCACGCTGCTGTTTGTCAGCCACAGTTCGGAACAGGTGCGCCAGCTTTGCCAGCGTGCAATCTGGCTGGACCATGGCGTCAAGCGCGGCGACGGCCCGGCCGACGAAGTCTGCACCATGTATGAAGAAGCGATGCGCAACGGTGAAGCGTAACATGGAAAAGAGGGAAGCGGCCCGCGGGCCGCTTCCCTCTTTTCTATCACATGGCAATCAACCGGGAACTCAGTCAATCACAATCGTCTGGCTTTCCGGCTTGCGGGCGCTGCGCTTGGGCAGGGTCACGGTCAGCACGCCGTCATGGTAAGCCGCGCGGATCCCGGTGGTATCTACGCCCGAAACGTCAAAGCTGCGGGCATAGGAACCGTAGCTGCGCTCACACCGGATGTAAGCACCCTTTTTGTTGGTGTCCTCATAATCGCTGTGGCGCACAGCCTTGATGGTCAGTGCATCGCCATTGAGCGAAAGGTTGATATCTTCCTTCTTAAAGCCGGGCAGGTCGGCCTCCAGCAGGAAAGAATCGCCGGCATCCCGGATATCGGTTTTGAATTCGGCCAGCGAGGTATCGCCAAAGAAGGCACGGTTCCAGTTTTCCAGTTCATTGAACGGGTTGTAACGACGGTCCAGCAGCATAGCCATAACGCATATCTCCTTTTTTTATCTGAAAGGGTTTGAAATCTTTAGGGGGCCGGTTTTCCGTTCCGGCAAGTATAATGATACAGCCCAATTGTGAACTGCGTATGAACAAACGGTGAAAATTTAGCACTCAATTCATTAGAGTGCCAATAATTCAAAAATATGACTTATAAACGAAATAAATTTGGTAGTAGGGGGAGATATAAGACTCTGGCAAATTCCGGCAGGGAATTGAGAGAAGGCTCGGCAATACCCCAGCGTGGCTCGGGTGTGGCAACGCCCTTGCAAAACGACCGGGCCCGTGCTACAGTATAAGGGAATCGCGAAAATCAGCGAAACGGAGAGGCCGTGACCCCTTCGCCGCTGTGAAGAAAGGAACCGGAATGATTTCCAAATTTGGAACCAAGGTCAAGGGCGTGCTGCAGTTTGTCTTCAGCCGGCTGGTGGTCACCGGCCTGTTGTTGCTTCTGCAGGCGGTCTGGCTGTTCTTTCTGTTTTACAAGCTGACCGAGTATGCCCAGTGGCTGACTTTTGTCGGAATTGTCATCAGTGTGATCATGTGCGCGGCGCTGATCCGGCAGGACACAACTCCGCCCGAAATCAAGATCAGCTGGATGGTGCTGTTTATGGTAATGCCGGTGCAGGGCGGGCTGCTCTACCTGCTTTGGGGCGACCACCGGCCCGCCCTGCGGCTGCGCCGCAAGCTGGAACGCGCCGGCGCCCGCATCCGGCCGATGCGCACGCCGCAGCCGGCGCCGCAGGCGGCGCTTGAACAGGCTGACCCGCGCGCCGGGCGCACGGCGGCCTATCTGCGGGATTACGGCCACTTCCCTGTGTATGCCGATACAGAGGCGACCTACTACCCTTCGGGGGAAGCGATGTTCCCGGATATGCTCGCCGAGATGGAAAAGGCGGAGAAATATATTTTTGTGGAGTTTTTCATCATCTCGCAGGGCCGTATGTGGGATGCTGTCCACGAACTGCTGCGCCGCAAGGCGGCCGCCGGTATCGATGTGCGGCTGATCTATGACGATACCGGCTGTGTGACCGGCCTGCCGGTGCGATATTGGAAAAAGCTTGAGGCGGAAGGCATCCGCGCACTTTCCTTCAACCCGTTTGTGCCGATGCTCAACCTGGTGATGAACAACCGCGACCACCGCAAAATCCTTGTCATTGACGGCAAAGTCGCTTTCACCGGCGGCATCAACCTGGCTGATGAATATATCAACGAAAAGGTGCGCTTTGGCTACTGGCGGGATACCGGCGTGCGGCTGCGCGGCCCGGCCGCCTGGAGCTTTACGACGATGTTTTTGGAATTCTGGGCAGCCAACCGCCCCAAAACCGATGAGCGGGCTGTGCCGCGCCCGGTCTTTCTGGCAGGGGAGGAGGCGGGCGACTGCCTTGTGCAGCCGTTCTGTGACAGCCCGGTGGACGATGAGTGCATTGCGAAAAATGTGTATCTGGAGCTCATCAACCAGGCCGAGCGGGAACTGCTGATCACAACCCCCTACCTGATTGCGGACAGTGACTTGATCACGGCGCTTAAACTTGCAGCCAAACGCGGGGTGGATGTGCGGATCTATACCCCCGGCATCCCGGACAAACCGACGGTTTACCAGCTGACCCGCAGTTACTTTGCCACGCTGATCCGGGCCGGTATCAAGATCTTTACCTTTACGCCGGGTTTCCTGCATTCCAAAACCTGGCTTTGTGATGGGCGGATTGGGGCGGTTGGATCGATCAACCTTGATTACCGCAGCCTTTATCTGCATTTTGAATGCAGCACCCTGCTCTATGGCGGGCAGGTGCTCGAAGAAATCCGGGCCGACATGATGGACTTGGAAAGCCAGTGCCGCGAAGTTGCGCTGCGCGACTGCCGAACCAGTTGGCTCGGCACCCTTGTCTCCGCAGCCCTGCGGCTCGTCGCGCCGCTGTGCTGAGGGGGCTGTGTGGCCGCTGTAGGGGACGATGCTCGCATCGTCCCGGGAAACCCGCCCTGCCGCAAACTTCCGCGGGCGAGCAATGCTCGACCCTACGACCGCAGGGAAAAACGAGGCGGATCCCCAAATGCCCGCTTCGCCGCAAACCGGGCGGATATGGAATCCGCCCCTACGAATGGGGGAAAACGCGGTTGCAAACCCATAAGGCCGGTGACGGGCCAAATAACCATGCGTAGGGGCGGGATTCATCCCGCCCGGGGAACCTTGCCTTGCCGCGAACCTCTGCGGGCGAGCAATGCTCGCCCCTACAATCGTTGGAAAAACGCGGCGGGCCACAAAGGCTTGTTCCCCCGGAAACCGGGCGGATATGGAATCCGCCCCTACAAAAAGGCCGCAGCCCTTCAAAAAGGCTGCGGCCTGTCATTTTATCAAAATCGTGCCGAAGGCACATCATATCTAAACTCTCAAATCTAGGAAACAACCGCTCAGGAAATCCCCTTCTCCGCCGCGTACTCCTCGATGAGTTCGCGCTCCAAGAACGGGGTTTTGACGCCTTCGCGGTCGCGGTAGGCTTCGTGGCCTTTGCCGATGACCGCAATCAGGTCGCCTTTCTCGGCGTGGTCGATCGCATAGTGCAGCGCGTCGAGCCGGTCGGGGATCTCGACATAGGGCACGTCAGGGTTGCCTTTGGCGATGCCCTGCTTGATATCGGCAAGGATGTCCGCAACTTTTTCAAACCGGTTGTTGTCCTCGGTCAAGATGAGGAAATCCGCCATGCGGGAGCAAACCTCCCCCATGCCGTAGCGGCGCAGCTTGCTGCGGTTGCCGCCGCAGCCGAACACGACGACAAGCCGGTTCGGCTTATAGGCCCGCAGCGTTTCCAGCAGGCTTTCGGCGGCGGCTTCGTTGTGGGCATAATCAATCAGGATGGTAAAATTGTGGCTGATCGGCACCAGTTCCACCCGGCCTTTGACAACGGTGCGGCGCAACCCTTCGTGGATGGCTTCATCCGTAAGGCCAAGCGCTTTGCCGGCGCCGATTGTGGCCAGCGCGTTATAGATGCTGAACAGCCCCGGCATGGCTACCTGGGCCCCCAGCTGCCGGCCGTCGGGCTCGGTCAGGGTGAAAGCGACGCCGAGCATCTCCTTGTTGCGCAGCAGCGAATAATCTTTGCCGGCGCGGTAATCGGCGGCCTGGTCAATGCCGTAAGTAAGCAGGCGGCAGGTGTGGCCGGCAAGCAGCGCCTCGGTGTTCGGGTCGTCGGCATTCACGACGCCGACATCGCAGCGCTGGAAAAGCTGACCTTTCCAGCTGCGGTATTCCTCAAAACTGCTGTGTTCGCCGGGGCCGATGTGGTCGGGATAGAGGTTGGTAAAGACGCCGACCTGGTAATGGATGCCGGCCACACGGTCCATCATGAGGCCCTGGCTGGAAACCTCCATCACGCAGGCGTCACAGCCGGCATCGACCAGCTGGCGCAGAATCCGCTGCAAATCGTAGCTTTCGGGGGTCGTATTGTTGAGGTCATAGTGGTGGCCGGGGTAGTAGACGCCGTTGGTGCCGATCATCCCCACCTTGCGCCCGGCGGCGGTGAGCACCGCGCGGATCATGTGGGTGGTCGTCGTCTTGCCCTTGGTGCCGGTCACGCCGACCATCGTCATCTCCTCGGCCGGGTGGCCGAAGAAGGCGGTCGAGAGCATTGCGAGCGCATAGCGGGTGTTTTCAAACTGCACAACCGTCACGCCCGGCATCCCGGCCAGCACGGTCTCGTCGAGCGGGTGCTGGATCGCGAGCACGCCGGCCCCTTTGGCGGCGGCATCGGCCGCGAGGTCGTGGCTGTCGCGCTGGGTGCCGACGATGCAGACAAACAGCCCGCCCTCGGTTACTTTGCGGGAATCATAGAAAATGTCCTTGATTTCGGCATTCAGATCCCCCTGTACGAGGGTGTAGGAAAGCCCTTTGAGAAGCTGTTTCAGACGCATCGCAATCACCTCTTGACAAAATATTCGTCATACCAGACTAAGAAGATGAACACACACCACAGCTGGCGCCAGTTGTCCCGCTTGCCCGAAAGATGCTGGTCAAGCATCTTGTTGAGCGCGGCGGTGTTGAAAAACTTTTCGGCCGCCTCGGAGGCAAAGGCTTCGCGCAGGATGGCGGCGTACTTTTCCTCCCGCAGCCAGGCGCGGACAGGGACCGGGAAACCGAGCTTTTTCTTGTCGGCAGTCTTGGGCGGGATCGTCTTTTCGGCCGCGCCGCGCATCGCGATCTTGGTCTGGGCGGCGTTGACCTTGCAGGAAGTCGGGATGCGGCAGGCCAGGTCAAAGACCTTGCGGTCCAGGAAAGGAACCCGCAGTTCGAGCGAATTCGCCATGCTCATTTTGTCTGCTTTGAGCAGGATATCCCCGACCATCCAGAGGTTGAGGTCGCAGTATTCCATCCGGGTCACGGCATCCTGGCCGCGGGTCTGCTCAAAATACGGGCGGGACAGATCGGTGGGCAAAATACGGCCTGTATAATTCTTCAGCAGCTGGCGTTTGCGCCGCTCGCCCATCAGATTGGTGTTGCCGATGTAGCGTTCTTCCAGCGGCCGGCCGCGCCGCACAAGGAAGTTCACCCCCGGCACCGGCGGCAGCACCGACGCCGCCGCGCCGACGGCCCGCCGCAGACAGAGCGGCAGCTTATCATACCAGCTGACCGTGAACGGCTCTTTATAGATGTTGTACCCGCCGAAAAACTCGTCCGCGCCTTCGCCTGAAAGGCAGACCTTGACCTGCTTGGCGGCTTCGCGGTTGACAAAGTAAAGCGCAACGCTCGCGGCGTCGGCCAGCGGCTCATCCATATGGTACTGAATACGGCCGAGATTCGCCCAGTATTCCTCCGGCGTGATGCGGTAGGCGTAGTTCTTGACCCCGATATGGGCCGAAAACTCCTTCGCAAAGTCGGTCTCATCATACTGCTTGTTCGCAAAGCCGACGGTAAAGGTTTTATCGACTTTCGCCAGCGCAGCCATATAGCTGGAATCGACGCCGGAGGACAGGAAACTGCCGACCTCGACGTCGGCAATCTTGTGCGCGGCGACGCTCTCGGTCATGGCGTCGGCGATGGCCTGCTCCCACTCGGCCAGGCTCGGGCCTTCGTCCGGGGTGAAGGCCGGCTGCCAGTACCGCTCGATCTTGACCTCGCCCCCCTGCCAGGTCAGGCAGTGGGCCGGCAGCAGCTTTTTCACGCCGCGGAAGAACGTGTCCTCCCCCGGCGAATACTGATAGGAGAGGTAGAGCGAGAGCTGGTCTTCGTTGAGCGCCTTGTGAAAGCCCGGGTGGTCAAGAAAACTCTTGATCTCGCTGCCGAACAGGAGTTCGCCCTCTTCGTTCTGATAGTAGTACAGCGGTTTGATGCCGAAGTGGTCGCGGGCCACGAACAGCGTTTCGGCCTTGCGGTCCCACAGCGCAAAGGTGAACATGCCGCGCAGCCGGTCCAGCATCCCTTTGCCCCATTCCTCGTACCCGTGCAGCAGCACCTCGGTATCCGACCGGGTTGCGAAGGTGTGGCCGGCCGCCTGCAGTTCGGCGGTCAGTGCCTGGAAGTTATAGATCTCGCCGTTAAACACAACGACAAGGCTGCCGTCCTCGTTGTACATCGGCTGTTTGCCGCCGTCCAGGTCGATGATTGAAAGCCGGCGCTGGCCCAGCGCGACCGGACCTTCCAGGAACTGGCCCTGGCCGTCGGGGCCGCGGTGGGCGATGCGATCCATCATCGCCTGCAAGATCGTCTGCGCGTTCTCCCGCGCGCCGACAAAACCGACAATTCCGCACATAGGAATTCCTTTCCGTGATTTGTTTGTGACTTTGTGATTGCCTTTATTATACACATTTCCCCCCGTGTTGAAAAGGGCGTAGATTGTAAATTCCGTTCGAATGCGCCCGCAAGCCGTGCTTATACGGCGCCTGAGATTGACAGCGCGGCCGGTTGGAAGTAAAATACTAAGGAATATAGCTTTCTATGGCGGATCGCCATTCACCCGGAAGCGGGGAGGTTTGCATGCAAAACTTTCAACCCGTGCTGCTCGGCAGCGATGCCAACGTCTATGGCATGGCCCGCAGCTTTTATACAGCCTACGGCGTCGTCAGCGATGTGATCTGCAAGGCGGTGCTTGTCGCCTGCCGCAACACAAAGCTTGTGCGCATCGCCAAAGTTGAGCCCAGGCTTGAGGAGGACGAGGTCTTCGTCGCGACCCTGCTCGACTATGCGAAGGCCCACGCCGGCACCCCGCTTGTGCTTGTCTCCTGCGCGGATGGCTACACAATCCTGCTGGCCCGCCACCGCGAGGCCCTTGTGCCATACTTCCGTTTTGCCTGCCCCGACCTTGCGACGGTGCTCACGCTCGACATCAAGGACAACTTCTACCGCGCCTGCGACGCCTACGGCCTTGACCATCCGCGCACCGCGACCTGCACGGCGCAGAATTATAAGACCGCCGAACTCCCGTTCGATTTCCCGGTTATCATCAAGCCGAGCAACTCGATGGCCTACTGGAACTGCCATTTCCCGCACAAGAAAAAGGTGTTCCTGGCCGAAAACCGCGAGGATTTTGATGCGATCACCACGGCGATTTATGGCAGCGAATACCAGGACGACCTGATTTTGCAGGAGTACATCCCCGGCGATGACGGCTGTATGCGGGTGCTCAACGCCTACTGTGGGCTGGACGGCAAAGTTCGGCTGCTCGCGCTCGGCCGGCCGCTGCTGGAGGAACAGACCCCCGAGGGCATCGGCAACTATGCGGGGATCTTGACCGGGCCGGAGGTCAACGACGCTGCGCTGCTCGGCAAGCTGCGCGCCTTTTTGGAGGATATGCACTGGGTTGGTTTTGCCAACTTTGATATGAAGCGCGACCCGCGCACCGGGGCCTACAAGCTGTTTGAGATGAACCCCCGCCAGGGCCGCTCGAGCTATTACGTCACGGCGGCGGGGTATAACCTCGCGGAATATCTCGTGGCGGATGTTCTTGAACACGAAGCGGCCGGCTGCACCGTCGCCGATGCCGAGAGCCTTTGGATGATCGCGCCATACGGCGTGCTGCGCCGCTATGTGCAGGATGAAGATTTGCGCCGCACGGCCGCCCGGCTCAAAAAGCAGGGCCGCTGCGCGCACCAGCTCTTCTGCAAAGAGGACGCCAACTGGCGCCGCCGGCTCTGGTATTGGCGCAGCCAGCTCAACTATTACCGCAAAACCGCCCGCTACTATGGCAACAAGAGCCTGCGGGACTGATTTGGCTTAATCCAAACTCTCGGCTCTTAACACTTAAGAGAATTATTTACAGGGGAGGGAACGCCCATGTGTGGGATCACCGGCTTTGCCGAACGCAGCCACCAGGCTGACGAGGCCCGTGCCATTGTAAAAAAGATGGCCGACCTGATTGCCTACCGCGGCCCCGACGGCGAGGGCTATTTTGTTGACGATCAGGTTGCGCTGGGCCACCGCCGGCTTTCGATCATCGACCTTGAAGGCGGCAGCCAGCCGATGTACAACGAGGACGGCAACCTTGTCGTCATTTACAACGGCGAAATCTACAACTACCAGGACCTGCGCGCCGAACTGCTGGCGGCCGGGCATACCTTTGCCACCCAGTCGGATACCGAAGTCCTGCTGCACGGCTATGAGGAATGGGGCGACGCCCTGCCGGCCCGGCTGCGCGGGATGTTCACCTTTGTCATCTGGGACCGCAGCGCCAAGACCCTCTTCGGCGCGCGGGACATCTTCGGCATCAAGCCGTTTTACTATTATAACGTCGATGGGCTGTTTCTGTTCGGCAGCGAGATCAAGAGCTTTTTGGCCCACCCGGGCTTCCACAAATCCCTCAATGAACGCCGCCTGCCCGAATATCTGAGCATCGAGTATATCCCGAATGCCGAGACGATGTTCGAAAACGTTTACAAGCTGCCCGGCGCGCACCGCTTCACCTGGCACGACGGCGAGATGAAGATCGACCGCTACTACGACATCCGCTACCACATCGACGAATCAAAAACCCTCGAAGAGTGGGAGGATGCGATCACCAAGACCTTCTCGGAGAGTGTCGCGGCCCACCAGATCGCCGACGTCGAGGTCGGCTGCTTCCTCTCCTCCGGCGTCGATTCGAGCTTTGTCGTCAATGAGGTCGCCAAGGGCACCCCGCACGTCAAGAGCTTCTCGGTCGGCTATGCCGAGGAAAAGTATTCCGAACTGCCCTACGCCCAGGAATTCAGCAAGGAGATCGGGGTGCCGAGCATCGCGAACACCGTCACGGCCGACGAATTCTTTGAAGCCAACCGGGTCATCCAGTGGTATCTCGACGAACCGATGCCGAACCCGGCCGAGGTGCCGCTCTATTACCTGGCCCAAAACGCGCGCAAGTATGTCAAGGTCGTGCTTTCTGGCGAGGGGGCGGACGAACTTTTCGGCGGCTACCCGATGTACTGCCAGGCCGTCCACTTTGAAAACTATGCCCGCAAAGTCCCGGCGGCCGTGCGGCGGTTTCTGGCCGGCACGGCGCGGCGCGCGCCCTATTTCAAGGGTAAGCACTTCCTTGTGCGCGGCGGCATGGAACCCTGGCAGCGGTATATGCGGGCGAACTATGTCTTTGAATCGCCAGCCGACCGCGACCAGTACCTCAAAACCGACTACGGCAACCCGCCGCCCGAAACCTTCTTCAAGCCCTATTTTGATACCGTCGCCGACCTCGACGAGCCGACCGCTTTGCAGTGGGTGGATATGCACACCTGGATGCTCTACGACATCCTGCTCAAGGCCGACCGCATGAGCATGGCGAACTCGCTCGAACTGCGGGTGCCCTTCCTTGACCGCGAAATGCTCGAGCTCGCGCTCTCGATCCCGCGGCGCTACCGCTGCGACGAGGAGCATACCAAAATTGCCCTGCGCGCCGCCGCGCTGCGCCAGCTGCCCGAAAGCGTTGCCAAGCGGCGCAAGCTCGGCTTCCCGGTGCCGCTCAACGACTGGCTGCGGCAGGATAAATACTACGCGATGGTGCGGGAGAAATTCGCGGGCCCTGTGGCCGAGCGCTTCTTTAACACCGAGGCGATCCTGCGCCTGCTCGACGACCACAAGGCCGGCCGAGCCAAAAACATGACCAAGATCTGGAGTATCTATTCCTTCATCCTCTGGTACGAACTCTACTTTGTCAACGAGGCCCCGCCGGCCGGTGTGTATGAACAGCGCGGGGCGTGAAGCGCGGCCGGCCGTACTGCTCGTGCACTGCCGGTACCGGCTGCCCGGCGGCGAGGACGCCGTCTTTGCCGCCGACCGCGCGATGCTTGAAGCGCACGGCCACCGGGTTGTGACCTACGAGCGCAGCAACGATGAGGGCGGCCTTGCGGCCAAACTGCTGCTGCCGCTGCGGGCGGTGTTCAGCCTCAAGACCTACCGCGAGGTCAAAGCGCTGATCCGGCGCGAGAAGATCGAGATCGTCCATGTCCACAACACGCTGTTTGCGGTCAGTCCGTCGGTGTTCTGGGCTGCGCGGGCGGCCGGTGTGCCGGCCGTGCAGACGCTGCACAACTTCCGGCTCTTCTGCCCAAACGGCGTGCTGCTGCGGGAGGGCAAAGTCTGCGAGGACTGCCCGCGCCAAAAGGGCGGGCTGTTCAACGCCGTGCGCCACGGCTGCTACCGGAACAGCCGCGTGCAGAGCGCGGTCTGCGCGTTTCTCTATGCGTTTCACCGGCTGCTCGGCACCTACAAGCGGGTGCATCTGATTGCGCTGACTGAATTTGACAAAGAAAAGCTGCTTGAATTTAACGCGCGGCACCCGGTGTTTGATCCGGCAAAGCTCTACCTGCGCCCGAACGCCGCCGTGCCCGAAGGCGCGCTGCCGCCGCTGCGGCCGCTGGCGGCGCGCAAAAATCAGGTCGTTTTTGCCGGCCGGCTCGAAGAGTTAAAGGGCCTGCGCACCGCGATCGAAGCCTGGCGGTTATTGGAAAATGACCCGGCCGCGCCGAAGCTGCTCCTCTGCGGGGCCGGCCCGCTCGAGGGCTGGGCGCGGGAGAACGCGGGGGAAAATGTCGAGTTCCTCGGCCAGATTTCCCACGAAGCGCTCTGCGCGCTGCTGGCCGAAAGCCGGGCCGCCCTGGCCCCGAGCCTTTGCTACGAGAGTTTCGCCCTTGTGCCGGCCGAGGCCCACGCGATGGGCACGCCGGTGATTGCGAGCGACCTCGGCAATGTCGGCGCGATGGTGCGCGACGGCGTTGACGGGCTGCGGTTCGCCCCCGGCGACCCCGAAGCCCTCGCCAATGCGGTGCGCCGCCTGCCAGACCTTGAAGCCAAAGCCGACCCTGCCGCCATCCGCGCCGAAGCCGTCCAAAAGTTCGGACGGGAGGAGAATTACCGCGAACTGGCGGAGATTTATCAGGATATTTTAGTAAAGAGTTGAGAGTTAAGAGTTTAGATATGGTGCGACTTCGGCGCGTTTTAGAAAATGCGGGAGAAACCGCAGGATAATTTTTGTGCGCGCAGCGCGGAACACCGCATCTTAGCTCTAAACTCTCAGAATCAGGTGTCCCATGAACCAACTTTACCGCGCGCTGCATATGCCGCCGGGCAGGCTTTTCAAAAAGCTGACCGGCTGGAAGGAAATCTATACCATCGCCGTCCGCCCGCGCCCGACGGCCGAGGGCTGCGAACCGCTGCCGGCTTTGGGCGAGGGTGCGTATACCATGCTGCCCGCCGCGCCCGGCCACTGGTACGCCGACCCGCTGCTCTACCACAAAAACGGGCAGCGCTGGATCTTCTGCGAAGATTTTGACCTGGCGGCGAACAAAGGCGCAATCGCGGCCTTCACCCTCGACGACGCCGGCCATGCCGGCCCGATCAAGACGGTGCTCGCCGAGGATTTCCACCTTTCCTTCCCGACTGTCTTTGACTGGAACGGCGAAACCTGGATGATCCCCGAAACCGGGGCCGACCGCAGCCTGCGGCTCTACCGCTGCGATGGTTTCCCGGCCAGCTGGACACTGGCCAAGGCCTTCCCGGTCGGGAAAGAGCTGGCCGATACGATCCTGCTGGATCAAACCCCCGAGGCCCTGACCCTGCTTTGCAGCGAGGTACGCCCTGAAAATGGCCTGTACACCCGCTACCGCCGCTATACGCTGCGGGCGGATGCATCGGCCGAGGGCGGCTTCACCATCGAGGAGGACGAGCCCTTCAACCTCGCCCACCGGGGCTATGACCTCGGCGCGCGCAACGCAGGGCCGCTGTTTTCCTGGGGAGGCGGGCGGCTGCGCCCGGCCCAGGTCAGCACCAAGGTGGATTACGGCGTCTATCTGCAATTTTTTACGACCCACCCCGACCCCGACCACCCCGACGCGATGCGGGAGACCCCGCTGTGCGCTGCGATGCCGCAGAACGTCACGATCACCGGCCTTGACCCCGCGCGGATGATCGGCATCCATACCTATTGCCGGGACGAAGCCTTTGAGGTCATCGACGCGCGGTATCTAGCCCAGCTCCCGCCGCCCGCAACCCGCTGAAGGAGGTTCCCATGCTGACCATCGCGATCCCGCAGCTCTACTGCGGGGCATCCGGCCAACGCGGGGCCTACAACCGGCAGGAAGTCGGCCTGGCGCGGGCGTTTGCGGCGCTGGGGGCCAGGGCTGTCGTGCTCTACCCCGCGCCGGGCGCGGATAAAATCGAGGTCGAAACCCCGGCCGAGAAGGTCAAGGTGCTCTACTGCCCGGCCAAAACCCTCGGCGTCAACGCCTTTTACAAAAGCTGGCAGCCGCTGCTTGACGAAAAGGTTGACGCGGTCCACGTCATGGGGGATAACTCCCTCGCGGTGCCGGGGCTGTACCGGTTCTGCCGCGCGCACAGCATCTTCTTTTACAGCCAGCTCGGCGCGCTGGCCTCGCAGTCGCAGAACCCGGCCGTGCGCCGGGTCATGGATCTGTTCTGCCGGCGCAACCTTGCGATCTACCGCCGCACCCCGACCTATGCCAAGACGCAGGCCGTCGCGGACGAGCTCGAAGCTTTGCGCGTGCCCTGCGCCGGCGTGCTGCCGGTGGGGCTCGATACCGCGATCATCCCCGAAATTACCGAGCCTCGCGCGGCGCTGCGCCGGCGGCTGGGGCTGGATGAAAACGCGAACTATCTTTTGTTCGTCGGCCGGCTTGATGCCTACAAGCGCCCGCTCGACGTCGCGGCCGTGCTCGCCGCCCTGCCGGAAACCTGGCAGGCCATTGTGATCGGGCAGGGGAGTCTTTCCGGCGCGCTGGCCGACATGATGCAGAAAAGCGGCCTGCAGGATCGCTGGCGGCAGATTCCGCAGCTGCCCAACGCCGAAGTGCAGGCCTACTACCACGCCTGCGACGTCTTTCTCAACTGCAACGACCGCGAAATCTTCGGCATGAGTTTGCTCGAAGCGATGTACGCGGGCTGCGTGCCGGTGGCGCGGTGCGCGCCGGGGCCGGATATGATTGTGGAGGACGGGGTCAGCGGCTTTCTGGTCGAACCCGGCGCGGGGGATACCGCGGCGCTCGCCCGCGCCGTGCGCAAAGCGGCCGAAGCCCCCACGATGGCGGATGCCGCCAAGGCCCGCATCCGTTCGAAATTCCTCTGGCGCAACAGCGCCGAAACCGCGCTGGCCATGCTGCAAACGAAAGGGGTGAACCGCGATGGATAACGACGCCAAATGGAAGGAAACTGCCCGCAACATCGTCAAAGGCGGGCTGTTCCGCTGGAAATACCGCGGCGTGCCGATTCTTTCGGCCGAAGCCGGCAACAACCTCATTGGCGACTGGCTGCGTGAAGGGCGCATCTTCTGCATGGGCCGCTGCGGCGCCACCGAGATGCGCACGATCGCCGAATACCGCCGCACCGGCGGCCAAACCTACCGCGACGCGGTGCGGGCCGATATCCGCAATCTGTCCGGCGTATTCCCGACCGACGACGAAACGCTGAACCGCTTCTGCGCGCTCTACACAGACTGCGTGCAGAAGATCGACCTGCTTGCACTCTGGGATGTCGGGGCCGAGCGGGAGGTCATCGCCGGCTGCCAGGGCACGCTGTTTGCCAAGCTGCGCGCGCTTGAACCCTACTACCACCCCCGCCCCTGGAGCGCGGCGCTCGCCGGCAAGCGGGTGCTCGTCGTGCATCCGTTCAAGGATACGATCCTGCGCCAGTACGCCCGGCGGGAGCAGCTGTTCCCCGGCACCGATATCCTGCCGGCATTCGCCTCGCTGACCGTCATCCGCGCCGTGCAGGGCCTGGCCGGGCAGGAAACCGGCTATGCCTCCTGGTTTGACGCGCTCGAGGCGATGGAAAGTCAGATGGACGCCGTCGATTACGACGTCGCGATCACCGGGGCCGGGGCCTACAGCATGCCGCTTGCGATCCATGCGCGGGATACCGGCCATGCGGCGATCCAGATGAGCGGCGCAACCCAGCTGCTGTTCGGCATCCGCGGCAAGCGGTGGGACACCCACCCCCAGATCAGCCGGCTCTATAACGACGCCTGGGTGCGCCCGGCCGAAAACGAGGGCATCGCGAACCGCGAAGTCGTCGAGGGCGGCAGCTACTGGTAAACCGCTGCGCTGCAAAAGGGGCAACAGCCGCGCACGGCGGCAGAATGGGAGGAGTTCAAACATGGAACTGACATGGAGAAAACGGCTGTGGAAGCTGGGGGATACCCTGTTCCACAAGATGACCTTTGCGGAGGCGGCTTCCTTCAACGTGCTGCGGCTCTACGCGGGGGATATACCATCGAAACCCCTCTATGAAAACGAGGGCTTCATCGGCCTTTCGATCAAGCAGGCCGATTGGAACACGATCAAGCACGATATCACAAAGCCTTTCCCGCTCGAAAATAACACCGTCGATTTCTTCCAGGCCGAGGACGTGCTCGAGCATATCCCGTACGAAGCATTGCCCGCCGTGCTGGCCGAGGTGCACCGCATCCTCAAGCCCGGCGCGCGGATGCGGATCTCGGTGCCGGATTACCGGTGCGACGTCTACGCCAACCGCTGCCAGCGGGACGCAGCCGGCGCGATCGTCTTTGACCCGGACGGCGGCGGCTGGTATAAGGACGGTAAGCTCGGCGGCGGGGCGCACCTCTGGTTCCCGACCTATGAGCAGGTCAAGGCCCTGGCCGAGGGCAGCCCGTTTGCTTCGGCCCGCTTCTACCACTACTACACGCCGGAAGGAAAGTCGGTCACCGAACCGATCGATTATACCCTCGGCTACATCGACCGCACGCCCGACCACGACCCCCGCGTGCAGAACCCCTACCGCGCGCTGTCGCTCGTGGTCGATCTCATCAAGTAAGGAAGAACCATGAAAATTTTGATGATCGGCAACCATCTCGGCGTGCAGAGCGGGGTGCAGCGGTATGTGCAGAATCTGCTGCTGCGGATGGATCTCTCGCGCTATCCCGTAGATCTCTTTGTCGGGGCCTGCCCGCCCGGCCAGGCTTCCAGCGCCCCGGCGCTTGAGGCCGCCGGCGTGCGGATCTTTGCGGTGCCGGATAACAAGCGCGACCGCGCTCGCGCGCTGCGCCGCCACCTGCGTGAACACAAGGACTATGACATCATCCACTACCACACGGCCAGCAAGATCGGCGCGCTGGCCTGTGTTGCCATGCGGGCGCAGTGCCCGCGGGCCAAGCTCATCGTCCACAGCCATATCGTCTACCCGCCGGTCACGCTGGCCTGGCGGGCGGCGCACTTCCTCTACCAGCACACGGCCGATTATTTCCTCGGCTGCGGGGTGGCGGCCGGGCGGTTTGTGTTTGGCGATCGTATCGATCAAAAGCCGAACTTTGCGGTTGCCTGCAACGCGGTCGATCAGAACCGTTTTCACCCCGATGCCGCGGCCCGCGCCCGCATCCGCGCGCAGTACGGCATTGGGGAGGAGGAAAAGCTCGCCGGGTTTGTCGGCCGGCTCAACCACCAGAAAAACCCGCTGTTTTTGATCGAAATCTTCGCCGCGCTCGCGGCCAAAAACCCGGCCTGGAAGCTGCTGCTCGTCGGCGACGGCGAGATGGAAGGCGAGATTCGCGCCGCCGTCGCGGCCCACGGGCTGCAAAACCGGGTGCTCTTTGCCGGCGTGCAGACCGATGTGCCGGCCTATATGAACGCCTTCGACCTGTTTTTGCTGCCGAGCAACTTTGAGGGCAGCCCGGTTACTTTGGTCGAAGCGCAGGGCTGCGGCACACCCTGCCTGGCCTCGACCAATGTGCCGAACGACGGCGCGGTGACCGAACTCGTGCATTTCCTGCCGCTTGACGCGCCGTTTGGTACATGGGCGGACAAAGCCGATGCGATCGCTTCGGCCGGCCCCCATGCCGACCATTGGCCCCAGCTGGCCGCGGCCGGGTATGAGCTGGCGACAGCGGCGCGGCGGATGGAGCGCCTCTACGACGAATTGGCAGGTGCGCGATGATCTATGCGGAACTGGCCGGCGGCCTTGGCAACCAGATGTTTGTCTATGCGTTTGCCCGCGCGCTCGGTTTGCGATGCGGCGAGGGGGTCACCCTGCTTGACCGGCAGGACTGGCGCGACGGCGCGCCCGCCCACACGGCCTGTGCGCTTGAAGCGCTGGCCATCAGCCCCGGGGTGCGGATCTTGAGCGAGCCGCAGTTCGCCAAAACCCACCTGCCCCGCCAAAACGCCGCCAAGGCGCTGATGATTAAGTACGAGCAGCGCCGCGGCCTGCTGGCGCGCGACTGGCAGCCGTTTGAGCGCCGCATGGCCCCGCTGCTCAATATGATCGGCCTGCATTTTGCCACCGACGGCTACACCCCGGCCCGACGCGGCCCCAGTCGGGATTTTCTGGCTTGGGGGTACTTCCAGAGCGAGCGGTACTTCGCCGATGCAGCCGGTACGATCCGCCGCGAGCTGCGCGCCAAAACACCGCCAACCGGTGCCTTTGCCGCGGCGATTGCGGCGGCGCGCTGGCCGGTGGCCGTACATCTGCGCCGCGGGGATTACCTCAAGCCCGAAAACGAGATTCTGCAGGTCTGCACGCCGGAGTATTACGCCGCCGCCGTTGCGGCCGTCGCCGCCGCCAAACCGGAGGCCGAGCTCTTTGTCTTTACCGACGACGAGCCCTGGGCGCGCGAACACCTGCCCACGGCCGGCCTGCCGGCCTCCATACTGCCGCAGGGCGCGGCGGCAAACGACCTTGCGCTCATGCAGCGCTGCCGCGGCTTTGTGCTGAGCAACTCCACCTACAGCTGGTGGGCGCAGTACCTGGCCGATGCGCCGGACAAGATTGTCTGGGCGCCCGACCGCTGGTACGCCCACACCAAGCGCAGCGACCTCTACCTGCCCGGCTGGCGGCGTATCGCAATCCAAACACACCCATAAAGGCATACCCATGAGAACCAAACGCACCCTCATCAATATGGCCTACACGCTGGGCACCAGCTTGCTGTTGCTGCTGCTCGGCCTGGCCACCCGGCGGCTGCTCGTCACCAACTTTGGCGACGGCATCGCCCAGGCGACCGGCGTCGTCGAAAAACTCTTCAACTTCTTCTCGATTGCCGAATTCGGCGTCGGCAGCGTCATCAGCTACCGATTGTACGAGCAGATCGCGGCGAAGGACGAAGAAAAGATCAGCCTGTATATGTCGATGTATAAGTGGGCCTACCGCGCGGTCGGGCTGCTGATCTGCCTGCTCGCGCTTGCCGGCGCGGCCCTGCTGCCCTGGATCATGCCGGGGGCCGATATGCAGGCCGCCTATACCGTCTACGGCCTCAACGCCCTCTCGACGCTCTCGAGCTATTTCCTCGTGACAAGGCGGCTCATGTACACCTGCACCCAGCAAGGGTATCTGTGTACCCGGATCGATTTCTGTTTTAACGTCGCGACTTATCTGGCGCGCATCGCGATCTCGCTCTGGTGGCCGGACTATGTGCTGTATTTCGGCATCACAATCGTATTCAACACCTGCGCGAACCTCGTCGTGGCCCGCCGCTTCCGCAAAGATTTCCCCTTTGTGAAAGATGTCAGGGTCACCCTCGACGATTTCCGCAGCCTCGGCATTTTCCACGATCTGCGGTACTATCTTGTCCACCGCATCTCGAACACGGTCTACGGCTCCTCGGATACGATCGTGACCTCCCGCATGGGCGGCGCGACGCTGACGACCAACCTTGGCAACTACTCTTCAATCTCAGACAGCGTCACCAACATCGGCAACAAGATTATGGACAGTTTTTCGTCCGGCATCGGCAACATCGTCTATGACAAGGCGGCCGGTGAAAACGCCCATGACAAGGAAGTGTTCTGGGGGCTTGACCTGTTCAGCTATCTCTTCGGAAGTTTTGTCGCCACGGCGTATTTTTGCCTGTTCCAACCCTTTATGACCCTCTGGATGGGGGCGGACCGGCTGCTGCCGCTGGCGTTTTTGCTCCTGTTCTGCCTCAACGAATATGTCGGCTGGAACCACCGGATGCTGGGCAGCTACCGCGCGGTGCTCGGCCATTTTGAGCAGGACCAGTGGTTCATGGTGGCTTCGGCTGCGGTGAACCTTCTGCTCAGCTTTGCGCTGTTTGTGCCGTTCGGCATTGCCGGCGCAACCTTCGCCACCGTCGTGGCCCACTGCATCATGTGGTTCGGCCGGGTGCGGGTGGTCTGCAAACAGTATGTGAAAGGTTTCCTTGGGCATTATGTCCGGGTACAGCTGGCGCATCTTGTCACCCTTGCGCTGTGCATGGGCGGCACGGCCTGGGTCTGCGCGCTGCTGCCGGGCGGCTGGATCTGGCTGTTCGGCCGGGCGGCGGTTGTCGCCGTGGTGCCAAACCTTTTGAACCTGCTCTTTTATGCCTGGACAGCCGACGCTGCCTACCTGCGCGGCACTGCAAAGCGCGCGGCGGGGAAGGTTTTGGCAAGGGTGAGGAAAAGCTGAATGCCGGAAAGCGTTCAGAGGTAAGATTTGGCGGACTGCGCTGCGCTATCGAAAGGAGAGGCTTCCCATGCCCAAGACCATCGCGATTCTCTATATTTGTACCGGCTCATACCGGGTGTTCTGGCCGGGGTTTTATGAAAACTTCCGCCAAAACTTTTTGCCGGAGCTGGATAAAACCTTCTTTGTCTTTACCGACGCCGCGCAGGTTGCGGGGGAAGACAACCCCGATGTGCGCCGCATCCCGCAGAAGGCCCTGCCCTGGCCCTACAGCACCTTGCAGCGGTTTGACGCTTTCCTCTCGCAGGAGGCGGCGCTGGCCGGGTATGACTATCTGTTTTTTGCCAACGCGAACCTCTTCTGTACCGGCCCTGTCCACGCCGAAGAGATTCTGCCCGATGCCGGCAGATCGCTGACCGCCGTCTGCCATCTGCCCTATGACGGCAGAAACCCGCTCTTCCACCCCTACGAGCGGCGGCCGGCCAGCTGGGCCGGCATCCCGTACAACGGCGGAACGTATTATGTGGCGGGCGGGCTCAACGGCGGCACGGCGGCGGCTTATCTCGCGCTTTGCCGTGAACTGCAAGCCCGCACCCGGGAGGATCTTGATCGCGGCATCATTGCCCGCTTCCACGATGAAAGCCAGCTCAACCGGCTCGTGGCCGAATGGCCGCGGCGGTTCCGCGTTCTGCCGCCCTGCTTCTGCGTGCCGGAGGAAACCCCGCTGCCAAACGGCGGCGATCGCATCCGGGTGCTGCAAAAAAGCCGCTTTCTGGATGCGGAAGCGGTTAAGGGGGCGCCCAAACCGCAAAATTTTTTCGAGCGCAAGTGGGAGGCGTTCACCCTCAACTGGCTGCCGTATCTCTGGCGCGCGCGGGATACCCTGCTGCGCCGCCGCGTAACGCCGCGGGCTGCCACGTCGGGCTGGCAAACAGGAAACTACCCGGGAGGTGAGGGAGATGCCTGAACAAACCCCGACCTTCAGCGTCATCGTCCCGGCCTACAATGTCAAAGCGTACCTTGCCGAATGTGTCGCGAGCGTGGCGGACCAGGGCGGGACGGATTGGGAGTGCCTGGTCGTTGATGACGGCTCGACCGATGGCACTGGCGCGCTGGCCGATGAGCTTGCGGCCCAAAACCCCGGCGTGCGGGCGTTGCACCGCGAAAACGGCGGGCTTTCGGCCGCGCGCAACACAGGGCTTGCCGCCGCCAAAGGGGAGTGGGTGTTGTTTTTGGACGGCGACGACCGCATGGCCCCCGGCTTGCTGGGAGGGCTGCGGCGGGCGCTGGCCGAAGAGCCGGGCTTTGACTGGTACATCGGCCGGTATCTGCGCCTTTTGCCCGAGGGATGTCTAGAACCCCACGCCGGGCTGGTTTTTGCCCCCGGCGCGGCCGAGGGGGACTTTGCGGCCCGGTTATCGGCGCTGTATGCGGCCGGGCACTGGTCGGTCTGGAAATACTGCCTGCGGCGGGCATTTTTGCAAGAACGCGGCCTGCAATTCCGGGAGGACGTGCGCTGGGCCGAGGATGTCGGCTTCGATCTTGAATTGCTCGCGGCCGGGGTGCGGATGAATTTTATCGATCTGGTCTTTACCCATTACCGCGAAAACCGGGCCGGCAGCCTGCTCAACGATGCGAAAAACCTGCCCCGGCGGTTCACGGCGATCGCGGCCACCTGGCGGCATGTCGAAGCGATGCGGGAGACAGGCGCGCTGGATGCCGCCGCCTTTGCCGCCGCGCGGGACGCCGTGGCCGATGTGTTCTGGCCGCAGGCCCGCACGGCCGCCGTGCCGGATCAAGCCCTGCGCGCCGCCTGCCTGCCCGGCCTGCGCGCGCTGCGCGGGCTGTACCCTTATGGCAAAGAGGTGCGCGAACAGCGCAGCTGGCGCGCCTACCAGCTGCTTCTGCGCACTGTCGGGCCAAAATTTGCGATCTGGGCGGCAAGCCTGGGAAAAGCGAAAGCCCGGTAAGGTCAAAGCGATCTTGAATGAGCCCTCGGCGCCAAAAGGAAAAACAAAGATATAATTTTGTAAAATTCTACCAGTTTCCGCAACTTTGCCCGGGCTGTGATTGTAATTTTGCCAAAATCGTGCTACCATAAAGGTACATAAAAAACAAAAGAAAGCCACAAACCCACCAGGAGCCAGGAATATGGAAAAGCAGAACCAACCGCATGAGGTGTACCGCCGGGCGGCGGCCCGGCCGAACCCGCCCGGCCCGAACCTGCCGCGCAGAAAGCCGCCGCAGGGCGGCTCCCGCCGGCGCGCCATCGCGCTGGCCGCGGTCTGCGTGCTGGCCGTTGTGCTGACGATTGTCATCGTCGTGCTGGCCGGGCGCAGTCAGGGCCCGACCGAACCCGCCGTGCCTGATGTGGGCGAAAGCGCCGGCGCCTGGGCTAAAAATGAAAACGGGTTTTATTTCAATGATGCCGGAGAGGTGATCCTTGCTGCGACGAGCAAGGGCATCGATGTTTCCAAATACCAGGGCCAGGTCGATTGGGAGGCCGCCCGGGCTGCCGGGGTTGAGTTCGCAATTCTGCGCTGCGGCTACGGCAGCGAATGGAACGGAGAAGGCGAATACAACCAGGACGACGAAACCTGGGAGTATAACGCAGACGAATGCACCCGGCTGGGCATCCCGTTCGGCACCTATCTCTATTCTTATGCGACGACCGAGGAGCAGGCCCGGCTTGAAGCCGACCATGTGGCCCGGCTGTTTGGCCTGAAAGCACCCGACCATGAAGGGCTTGCCGATTATACCTCCAAACCCTATCGGCTCAGCCTGCCGGTCTACTATGACCTTGAGGACGCCGCCATCACCGGCCTCTTCCCCGAGGAGATGGCCCACCTGACCAGCGTCTTTTTTGAGCAGCTGGAAAGTTATGGCTATACGGGGGAACAGGGGATCTATGCGTCGCTCAACTGGACGCGGGCCCGCCTTTCCGACCCGGCGTTCGACCCTTGGCGGGACAATTTCTGGATTGCGCGGTTCAACTCAACCCTCGGCTACACAGGGGCTTACACGATGTGGCAGGCCAGCTACACCGAACCCGGCGCCAGCTACGGCGTGCAGAGCGAGACTGTTGATATCGATTTTGTTATGGAGGAACTGCGCGTCACCGGCTTTACCGACGCCAAGGTCAGCGGGGCGGAGCCGAGCTTTACCAATGATACCTACCAGAACATCCTCTGGCTGCCGAACGTGAAGGACAAGGTCACGATGACGACCGACGAGGTGACCGAGAAGGAGGGCGGCCAGCGGGTGTTCTGGCAGACAAGCGATGAAAATGTTGCGACGGTCAACAAAAAGGGCGTTGTCACCGCCGTGGGCGAGGGCAGCTGCACCCTGACCGCCACGCTGGCCGACGGCCGGCAGAGTGTGGATGTGACGGTGCGGGTCGGCCCGGTCGATGTGACGATCTACGCGACCGGGAATCTTCGCGGCACGGCGGATAACGGCACGGTCAGTTTGGCCGATGTCGCCGCCCTGCATGCCGACGACCCGGACAGCATCCTGCTGGATGCCGGCGGCAGCGTGCAGGGGGCTGCCAACACCAGCCTGACCGGCGGCATGGATATGCTGAGTTCCATGAACTATGCGGGGTATGACCTGCAGGTTTTCGGCGCTTCGGACCTTGCTTTCGGGGCCGAGCGTCTGGTTGAGGATGCCGCCGTCACCTCCGGCCCTTCGATCGCTTCAACGCTGCAGAACGAAGATGGCACGCCGCTGTTCTACCGCTCAACAAGCTGGAGCCGCAACCGCATCACCAATGGCCTGCAGGAGGTTGTGCAGCGCGCAGGCAAGACAATCGGGTTCTTCTCGCTTGAAAATGCGGGGGTATACGCCCATGCCCAGGTCAGCACGGCGGAACAAAGCCAGATCGCCTCGGAGCAGGTGGCTGCGCTGCGGGCCAAGGGCGCGCAGGCGATTGTCTGCGTCGCCGGGGCCGAAACCGCCGTCGATGCCGAAACCCTTGCGGGGCTTGGCGTCAATGCGGTGCTGACCCTGAACCCTGATGAGGCAACCCGGACCGAGCACGGGCTGACCATCCTCAACGCCGCCGGCGGGTTGAACAGCGTCGCCGCGCTGACCCTGACCTTCGGGACGGAGGGCAGCATCACGGCGGCGGCAGAAACCGTGGCGGCCGCCAGCCTGCAGGCGGCGCGCAGCAGCCTTTCGGCCGATGCGCAGACTGCCTACGACAGCACCGCTACCGGCCTGACCGCCCTGGCGCAGGGGGATGAGAGCGTCCGCGCGCAGGAGCTCTTCACCTTTGAAGAAAACGCCGACGCGGACGAGACGATCAGCTTCGGCAACTTCGTGGCCGAAGTCTACCTTGCCTATGCCGAGGGCAGCCGGGATGCCTGGACAGCCCAGGCCGCCTTGCAGGATGCTGCGCTTGCTGTGACCGAAGATATGACCCTGACCGCCGTGGCCGGCGGAGTGAGTGAGCTTGAATACGGCGCGGTCACCCGCGGTGACCTGCTCGACGCGCTGCCTGCCGGCGCGCGGCTGCAGCTTGTCTGCACGACGGCCGAAGCTGTCTCCCAGCTGCTTGACACCGGTTCTGTGGCTGAAACCTACGATGACAGCCTTGTGCCCTATTATGGCGAGGGTAATGTGCTGCTCATCACCGATACCGACACCCTCGCGAATTTGAGCGATCAGAATTATACAATCCTGATGGATTACGGCGATGTGTTCTGGGATATCAGAATGAACATCAATGACCGCACCGAAAACTTTGCCCAGCCGTTTGTTCTGCCCGAAGCGCCGCAGTACGGCGCCGGCCGCAACGGATAAATCACCTGCCAAAGATGGGAGGGCTTGCAATGAAACTGACGTTTGTAGGCGCCGCGCATGAGGTTACCGGCAGCTGTACCCTTGTGGAGGCCGCCGGCCACCGCTTCCTCATTGACTGCGGCATGGAGCAGGGGCGCAGTGTGTACCAAAACGCCGACCTGCCCTGCGCCCCGGCCGAGATTGAGGCTGTGCTGCTGACCCATGCCCATATCGACCATTCGGGCCGGATTCCGCATTTGTACAAAAACGGTTTCACCGGGCCGATCTATGCGACGGATGCGACAACCGACCTCTGCGACATCATGCTTGAAGATTCGGCCCATATCCAGGAACAGGAAGCCGAATGGAAAAACCGCAAGGCCCAGCGCAGCGGCCGGGAATTGGTTGAACCGGACTACACCGTGCAGGATGCCATTGAGGTGATGAAACAGTTTGTGCCCCAGCCTTACGGCCGGCCGGTACAGGTCTTTGACGGTGTGGAAGCCTGCTTTACCGATGTAGGGCACCTTTTGGGCAGCGCTTCAATCACGCTGCGCATCACCGAAGGCGGGCGTACCGAGACGATCGTGTTTTCGGGCGATATCGGCAACCTCAACCAGCCGCTGCTGCGCGACCCCCATTACCTGGATGCGGCTGACTATGTCGTGATGGAATCCACCTACGGCAACCGCTCCCACGGGCCGAAACCCGACTATGTCGGTGAACTTACGGCTGTGCTGCAGCGCACGTTTGACCGCGGCGGCAATGTTGTGATCCCGAGTTTTGCGGTCGGGCGCACCCAGGAAATGCTCTACTTCATCCGCCAGATCAAGGCCGAAGGGCGGGTGAAGGGCCACGAAGGGTTTGAAGTGTATGTAGACAGCCCGCTCGCAAGCAAATCGACAACGATCTTCCGTGAAAATTTCAGCGAATGTTTTGATGCGGAAGCGCTCGCGCTTGTGCGCAGCGGGCAGAACCCGCTGTCCTTCCCCGGGCTGCGGATCAGCGAAACCAAGGAGGATTCGGTCGCTATCAACCTGGACCCCACCCCAAAAGTGATCCTTTCGGCTTCCGGCATGTGCGATGCCGGGCGCATCCGCCACCATCTCAAACACAATCTCTGGCGGGAGGAATGTACGATCCTCTTTGTCGGCTACCAGGCGGAAGGTTCGCTTGGCCGCCACCTGCTGGAAGGGGCCGAGGAGGTCAAGCTCTTTGGTGAAACCGTCGCGGTCAACGCCGAGATTGCCCAGATGTCGGGCATGTCCGGCCATGCTGACCACGACGGACTGCGCCGCTGGATTGACCATTTCGCGCCCAAACCGGCTTATGTCTTTGTCAACCATGGTGACGACGAGGTTGCAGCCGGTTTTGCAAAAGAACTCAGCCTTGAAGGGTATGCGGCCGAAGCGCCGTTCCCCGGCGGCTGTTATGAGCTTGCGGGCGGCCGTGTGACCTGCCTTGCGCGCGGCAACACCGAGCGCATCGCCCCGCGCGCCGACCAGCCTGCGGTCAGCTACAAGACCCAGCGCGCCAGCGCGGCCTTTGAAAGGCTGCTCAACATGGGCAAGCGGCTGCTTGTTGTTATCGAACACAACCGCGGCGGCGCCAACAAGGATCTCGCCCGTTTCGCCAACCAGATCGCCTCGCTGTGCGATAAGTGGGACCGGTGAGCGGCGCGGCCATTTTGTGACGCGAGCAACAAAAATTGATAGAAATTGTAGGGGCCGATTCCATATCGGCCCGCGTAGATCACGCCACGGTCCCTATAAACAAAGGCGAACCATGTTGACGATTGTGGATGCCCATCCCGCCGCCAACCGGGCGGATAGGGAATCCGCCCTCTGCGTTTGAATTATTTAAGGCGGCCAGCGGCCGCCGATCCACCATAACTCCTAATTTCTAACGCCTGATTCCTAACTTTTTAACGATAAGCAGGAAATCTTTATGACCTCATTCCCCCTCTCCCGCCTTCCCGCCCCGCTGCGGGGGCTGCTGGCTGCGGTGCTGGCGCTTGCGCTCAGCGCGGTGCTGACCTTCGGGCTGCACAACCAGGATACCTATTTGACTGGCTTCTGGGACGATTATTCCCAAGCGCTGGTCTTTGCGCGGATGCTCCAGATGCAGCAGGATCAGCAAAGCCCCGGCGGCTTCCTCGGCACCTATACCGAGGAATTCGGCGACACCCAAAACCGCTACCTCTACCGTGAGAACACCCCGGTCGAACCCGAGGACTACCACGCCTACACCCACCAGACCGGTCTGCAGGGGTGGGCCCTCGGTATCCTCAACAAGGTGTTTTCGATCTGGCGGGACAGCGGCGAGGCGCGGGAGCGGATGCTCTACGCGACCAACAGCATTTTGTTCTACGCCGCCGCCCTCGCGCTGGCCTGGGCGGCCGGGCGGGCGTTTGGTGCACCGGCCGGCGTGGCTTGGGCGCTTGCCGCGGTGCTGGCCCCCTGGGTGCAGCGCGGCATGAAGGATCTGTACTGGTGTCTGTGGACCTGGCTGCTGCCGATGCTGGCCGGGGCGCTGCTCTGCGCCGTGACCCGCCGGCGCGGCCGTACGCCGTGGTACTGCTACGCGCTCTGCTTCGCCGCGCCGATGCTGCGCTGTATGTGCGGGTTTGAGTTTATCTCCACCTTCCTGATTTTGGGCGAAATCCCGCTGTTCGCCTGCTGGGCGGCCGCCCTGGCCGAAGGCAAGGGGGCCGCGGCCTGGTTCAGACGGATGTTTTTCGCCGGTGTCGCGGCCGTCGCCGGGGTGGCGGCGGCGTTCGGCGTCTGGCTTGTGCAGGGGTATCTCTATTTCGGCAGCTGGGGCGAAAGTTTCGCAAACGCCCTGGCCCCGGCCCTCTTCCATACCGGCGGCGAGGAGATCAGCGCCTTTGCGGTCGCGTGGCGGTATCTCTCTTCGGCCGAGCCGGTGCTGCAGCTCGGCCCGGTCAGTCTTGCGCCGGGGGCGCTGCTCGGCATCGGGGCCGCGGCGCTTGCGGCGGCGTTTGGCGTTTGCATCGCGCGCCACCGCCGCCCGCCGGCGCGGCTCTGGGCGGTTGCGAGCGTCTGGGTTTTGAGCGCTCTTGCCCCGCTGAGCTGGATGCTGCTCGCCAAAGTGCACTGCGATATCCACACCCACCTCGTCCCAATGCTCTGGAACTTCGCCCTCGCCCCCGCCACCTGCCTGGTTGTGGCTGCGCTGGCGGGGTGGGGGATAAGGTGTGCTTGGGGAAAGGTGAAACGGGTTAAACCGTAGGGGCGGGCAATGCTCGCCCGGGGAGCTTGCGGCATCGCCAATCTCCGCGGGGCGTCGAGGACGCCGCCCCCTACGAATGGCGCAAAACCGTTGCAAACCCTGCAAGGCTGGAAGCGGGCCAAACGGCCATGCGTAGGGGCGGGATTCTTCCCGCCCGGAGAGCCTTGCGGCACCGCGAACCCCCGCGGGCCGGATCAATCCGGCCCCTACGAATGGGGTGAAACTCCGTTGCCGAGCCATGATGTTTGCGATGGGCCCAAATTTATCCGTAGGGGGGCGGCGTCCTCGACGCCCCGGGAACCCCACTCTCTCAAAAAAGCGACAAATTTGTCTCAAACCCTCTTGACGGCGCCCACAAAACGTGATATATTTGTCTCAATCCTGGGAGATAAATATGTCACATTTCGACCGTCAAGGAGGTCATTCTCATGCTGCACCCTGAAGAACAACCCCGCGCCTTCCGTTTGCCCGTCAAACGCCTCGTCATCGGGGCGGTGGTCTGCGCCCTCTGCCTGGCCGCGGCCTGCACGCAGGCCGTGCTGTTCAACGACGCCCGCTGGGTTAAACCGATGGATCTCTCCACCTACACCTACCAGCCCGGCGATCTGCCAATGCTCGCGGCCGGCGCGCTGCTGCTCGTCTATATCTTTTATGTCATTGTCACGGTGGTGCGCGCGGCGCTCGCGGCCCGGCGCGCGCCGAACGATACCCCCGGCTACACCCGCCGGCTCTCGCCGTGGTGGGGGCTTTGCGGGGTGTTCGGCTTCATCGGGTTCCTCGGCTTCTGGACATGGCCGACGACCGGGGAGATTTTCCCCTTCGTCTTTTTCATCTTTTTCGGGATGTTCGGGCTGTATTTTGAGGGCAAACTCTCCCACACGATGGCCGATGAAATGTACTGGGAACACAAGCGCGCGGCCGACGCCAAGGCCTACAAGATCGGCTTCCAACTCCTCTTTGTTGTGCTGTGGCTGGCCGGGCTCGGGCTGTTCAGCCGCCGGGTGGAATGGTGCGCGGTGTTCATGCTGATCGCCTGCTCGCTGATCTACGCGCTGGTGCTGTTTTTAAGCAGCTACCTGCTCTACCGCTATGAGCGGGGAGAGGAGTAAGATGGCCGAATTTACCTGCAACCTCAAACAATACCGCACGGCCTGCGGCTTAACCCAGGAACAGCTGGCCGAAAAAGTCGTCGTGCGGCGCGAGACAATCATGCGGCTGGAGAAGGCGCAGTACAACCCTTCCCTCAAGCTGGCAATCGACATCTCCCGCGCTGTCGGCGCGCCGATTGAGGAAATCTTTGTGTTTTAAGGCACAGGCGGCCCGGCTGCCGGGATCACCGCCGCTTTTTGCCGGCTTTTCTCACAGCCCCTGCTCGCCCAGCAGTGCGCCAAGGTCCTGAAGAATGTCATGGGGCAGCATGGTCAACTGGCTTTCGCGGGCAGCGCAGCGGTCGGCCGCCGCGCCGTGCAGCCAGACCGCGCAGAGCGCCGCGTCAAACGGCGCCAGCCCCTGCGCCAGCAGTGCGGCCAGCATGCCGGCCAGCACGTCGCCGCTGCCGCCGCGGGCCAGACCGGGGTTGCCGGTTTCATTGCACGCCAGCCGGCCATCGGGTGCGGCAACCAGCGTCCCTGCGCCTTTCAGCACCGCCACACAGCCGTATTTTTTCGCGCAGGCCAGCGCGGCGCCCGGGCGGTCAGCCTGGATTTCGGCCACCGTTTTGCCCAGCAGCCGGGCCATCTCGCCGGGGTGCGGCGTCAGCACGGTCGCCGGCGGCAGCCTGCCCGGCGTGCCGGCCGCAAGCGCGTTGAGCGCATCGGCATCCAGCACCGCCGCCCGCCAGGGTGCGCACAACAAAACCGGCAGCAGCCGTTTGGCGCTGCCGCCCAACCCGGGCCCCGCCAGCAATACGGCGGGGCTTTCGGCAAATTGCCGCCGCGCCGCCTCGGCGTCTTCGGTGGTGATCCCGCCGTCTGGGGCGGTTTGGCAGGGCAGGGCACAGCATTCGGGGGTGCGGGTCAGTACAAGCTGCAGCACCGGTTCAACCGCAGCCAGATATACAAGCCCGGCCCCGCAGCGCAGCGCGCCTTCGCAGCAGAGCGCGGCCGCCCCGCGGTACTGCAGGCTGCCGGCCACTGCCGCTACCCGGCCAAAGCTGCCCTTGTTCGAATCGGCTGTCCGCTTGGGCAGCCGGGCGAATACATCGGCGGCATAAATTGTCTGCATGTGCGTCCCTCCAGGTTTTCGTTTTCTTTGTATTATAGCATACCGCTGCAAAAATCAAAATCGCCCGGCAGCGCAAGGTTTGCCCATGCTGCCGGTGCCAAAGAAAGGAGCTTCCCCTATGGTGCCCGAACTGGAAACCATGATCGAAAACCACCACAATATCGTCTTTTTCGGCGGGGCCGGCGTTTCGACAGAAAGCGGCATCCCGGATTTCCGCAGTGTGGACGGGCTGTACCACCAGCAATTCCGTTACCCGCCGGAGGTTATGCTCTCCCACACTTTTTTTGTGGAGCACACGGCCGAATTTTTTGATTTCTACCGCCGTAAACTGATCGTGCGCGGCGCAAAACCCAACGCGGCGCACCGCCGGCTGGCCGCGCTTGAAAAGCAGGGCAAGCTCAAAGCCGTCGTCACCCAGAACATTGACGGCCTGCACCAGGCCGCCGGCAGCAAGACGGTGTATGAACTGCACGGGTCAACGCTGCGCAATTTCTGTACCCGCTGCGGCAAGTTTTACCCCGTCGAGTTCATCGACGAAGCCGGCAAAACCGGCGACGGCATCCCGCATTGCACCGAATGCGGCGGGCTTGTCAAGCCGGATGTCGTACTGTATGAGGAAGGCCTTGACGAAGATGTCGTCAGCGGCGCGGTGGCCGCGCTGCATGCCGCCGATATGCTGATTGTTGGCGGAACCAGCCTTGTCGTTTACCCGGCGGCCGGTATGCTGCGGTATTTCGGCGGGGACTGCCTTGTTGTTATCAACAAGCAGCCTACCCCGGCCGACAGCATGGCAAACCTTGTGCTGCATCAACCGATCGGCGAAGCGCTGGGCCAGGCGTAAGGGAAATGTATGGCCCAAGAGAAGGCAGAAAAAACAGGGGAATCGTAGTTTTTTGAAAAAAGTATTTCCAAAAACCACTTGGCAACCGCCCCCGGGTCTGCTATGATAGAGAAGGTAGCCCCGTTTTTTTGGGGGCGGGAAAGTTCTATCTTGCGGGGCAAAGCCCCGGCAAATAAGGGGGCGAGCGCTATGGCAAGCGTGTTGACGGATTTTGTGAAGCGGCGGGAGTTTCTGGTTTGTCTTGACTCTGACGGCTGCGTGATGGACACCGTGCGGATCAAACACGGCACGGTCTTTTGCCCGGAGCTGATCCGGGTGTTCTCGTTGGATGAGGAGGCGGATTTCATCACCACAGCCTGGGAGGAGATCAACCTGCTTGGCATCACCCGCGGCATTTCGCGGTTTGAAAGCGTGGTCCTGATTTTTGACCGGCTGAAAAACCGCGGTATTGAGGTGCCCGGCACCGAGGATATCGCCGCGTGGGTGCGCACGGCCACCGAACTGAGCACTGCCAGCTTGCAGCAGGAACTGCTGCGCACCGGCAGCGTGGCGCTGCGCAAACTGCAGGAATGGAACAACGCCTGTAACCGGCGCATTCAGGCGCTGGAACCCACCTTTGAACCGTTCCCCGGTGTGGAGGCCAGCTTGCGCCAGCTGCATGCGGTTGCCGATGTGGCGGTGGTTTCGGCCGCGAATGAAAGCGCGATTGAAAGCGAATGGACCCGTTACGGCCTGGCCCGCCACGCGGATGTGATTTTTGGGCAGGAGGTCGGCAGCAAGGCAAATTCGATCGCCGTGATGCTGGGGTGCGGGTATGAAAGCCGCAAGGTCATGATGGTCGGCGATGCGATGGGCGACGCCCAGGCGGCTGCGGCCAACGGCGTTTCGTTTGTGCCGATCCTGCCGGGGCGTGAAGCCGAAAGCTGGCGCCGCCTGCAGGAGGAAGCGCTGCCCAAACTGCTGCACGGCACCTTCAGCAAGGAATATCAGAACCAGCTCACCGCCGCGCTGCGCAGTGCGCTGCACGGGTAAGAAAAAAGGCCCCCGCCGGGGGCCTTTTTGGTTGAGCGGCGGCAATACGAGTGAGAGTATAGCGGTACTTTGTGCGCCATTTGGATGCGATGCCGCGAATCTGCGGCAGGGGCCCCGCCAACCGGCAGATTTTGATACAACTCGGGTACAAACGCGGGATACAATAAAGGACAGAAAAGAAGCAGGAAGTAGGAAAGGGGATATCGGATGTGAACCGCATCCTGATTGTGGAGGACGAAGCCACCATCGCCCGTTTGATGGAGGTCAGCCTGCTGCGTGCCGGCTACGACTGCACCGTTGCGAACGATGGGCTGACGGCGGCTGATCTGATCGCGGAAAATGATTTTGACATTGCGCTGCTCGACATCATGCTGCCGGGGCTGGATGGTTATGAACTGCTTGACTACCTGCGCCCGCTTGGTACGCCGGTCATTTTTATCACGGCCAAAACCGCGACAAAAGACCGTGTGCGCGGCCTGCAGCTTGGTGCGGACGACTACCTTGTCAAGCCGTTTGAGGTGGAAGAGCTGCTTGCGCGGGTGGGGGCGGTGCTGCGCCGTACCGGCCGCGGCGGGCAGACCCTGCAGGCGTTCGATGTCACTCTTGACGTTGTGGGCCGGCGGGTCACCCAAAACGGGCGCCCGGTTGAACTGACCCCGCGGGAGTTTGGTCTGCTTGAGCAGCTTATGCGCAACCGCGGCGCGGCGCTGTACCGCGAAGCGCTCTACGAACGGGTTTGGGGCGGCGAAATGGCCGACACCCGCACACTGGATCTGCATATCCAGCGCCTGCGCAAAAAGTTGGGCTGGCAGGAACAGATCGAGACGGTGTACCGCGTAGGCTACCGGCTGCGGAAAGAGTGACGGGATGGCGGGGACGGAAGAATCCGGCCCCGCCTCCCAATCTCCGCAGGCGGGCAACGCCCGCCCCTATATATCTTTCCCCCAAGGAGCCTGCCATGCGTTTTTCTCAAAAACTTGTCTGCAGTATGCTGCTGGTTGTTGTGGCGTTCTTTGCGCTGGGCGGCAGCGCGCTGCTGCATGGGGATTTCCTCGACCGGCTCGCGGCTTCGGCCCAGCAGGAGCAGGCCCAGCACGGTATGGCCTGCCAGGTTGTGGAAAACGAGATGCTTGCCCTGCTGCGCCAGGGAGACGGGCTGGAAGATGCGGCCCTGGCGGCGATCCCGGCCAAGCTGACCGCCCCGCCCGACCAGGCCCATGCGCTGCTGCGCGCCGGAAACAACGGCGATACGCTGCTGTATTCAAGCTTTCCGGCCGTGGATGGCTTGGATGCGGCGGAACCCGGCAGCCTGGCCGATACCATGCCCGGCCCGAACGAGAGCGTCATCACCCGGGCAGCCGGCCGGGTCTGGCGGATCTATGGCAGCGACCTGCTCAGCGGGGTGCGGCTGTACACCGCCTTTGACCTGACCGAAGTCTTTGACGCGCGCAGCCGCAGTTTGCAGCGGTTTCTGCTGCTGGAATGTGCGGTGCTGGCCGGCGCGGCGCTGGTCACGGCGCTGCTGACCCGGCGGCTCACCCGGCCGCTTGCCCTGCTCAGCCGGGCCAGCCGCCGGATCGCGGACGGCGATTACGGCCTGCGCACCGGCATCCACACCCGGGACGAGATTGGCGAACTGAGTGAAAACTTTGACCAGATGGCTGCCGCCGTGCAGGAAAAGGTCGCCGCGCTCGAACTTTCGGTGCGCCAGCGGGAAGATTTTATGGGCGCGTTTGCCCACGAGCTCAAAACCCCGATGACCGGCATCCTCGGCTATGCCGACCTGCTTCGCACGATGCAGCCTGACCCGGCCGAACAGCGCGAAGCCGCCGGCGCAATCTTCCATGAAGCCAAGCGGCTCGGCGCCCTGAGTGAAAAGCTGCTGCAGCTGCTTCATCTGGATGAAGAACCGCTGCGGCTGGCCCCGGTCAACCTGGCCGAGGCGGCCGCCGAAGCGGCGCGCAGCGCCCGCCCGGCGCTTGAGCGTGCCGGCGCGCGCGTGCGGCTGGATGTGCAGGACGCCTGGGTTGACGGAGACGGGGACCTGCTGGCCGACCTTGCGCTTAATCTGTTGACCAATGCGGCCAAGGCCGGCCCCGGCGGCGAGATCTCGCTGACGGTACGGCAGGACGGCGCGCAGGCCAGCCTGACCGTGCAGGACCACGGCTGCGGCATCCCGGCCGACCAGCTGGCCCGGGTGACCGAACCGTTTTACATGGTGGATAAATCCCGCGCCCGCCGCCAGGGCGGCAGCGGGCTGGGGCTGACGCTCTGCCAGCGGATTGCCGAAGCTCACGGCGGCGCAATGCAGTTTGAAAGCGAGGAGGGCGCCGGCACCACCGTTACGCTGCGGCTGCCGGCGCTGGCCGGCGGCCCGCCCGCCCTGCCCCCGGCAAAGGAGGATACGCCATGAAACCCCGCCCGCAAACCCCGGAAACAGAACAAAGCGCAGCGCCGGCAGCCCGGAACCCCGCGCAAAACCGCCGGCGCGCCGGGCTGCTGCTGGGCTGCGCGGCGCTGATGGCGCTGCTGGCCGCCGTGCCGCTGGGCTGGTTTGCTTTGAGCGACGCCGCCCTGCTCGACCGCCCGGCCGCAATGACCCAGCCCTATGAGAGCGTCACCCCCAGCGGCGACGATTTCTACCTGATCCGCCAGCTGCGGACACAGGCGGAGCTGGCGGCGGCAAGTTATGCGACCGGCACGCCCAATGATGGGGACATTCTCTACACCCCAAGCGGGAATTCGGTCTACGGCATGACCTACAACTATGCGATGGGCAACTACCTGCAAAATCTGCTCGACGAGATGAGCATGGCCGGCGTGCTGGAACGAAGCTGGGCAACAGCCGCGCGTGAGGCAATTGAAACGACCGGCGGCAATGTGTACTACTCCAACGATACCCTTGGATTTACCCGCATCAGCGTCTTTAACGGGGAGAACAATGCGCTCTACCTCGAAGTCATCGTCGAAAGCCGCACCGGCAAACCGGTGTCGGTGCAGATCGAGAGTTACGCAAACCTGCCGGTGCCGGACGCATCCATCGTGCTGCCGGCCTGGGTGCAGTTCAACGAACTGGATGGGCTGGGAGACTGGGCGGCGCCAGAGGGAACCGATTTTGCCGAAAGCGGTCTTTACAGCGCCCGCGGCGGGGTGCTAATGAGCCTGGGCGTGACAGCCACGATGGATTATACCGCCAACAGCCTCGGTGCGCCGTACCGGCTGCACATGCTGCTATGCCCATGGGAACCGCAGACCCAGCCGCAACCTGCGACGTTTGCAATGGGAAGCCTGCGGGAAGTGACAAACAGCTGCATGATTATCCCGACCGGCTATGATGGAACCTATGGTCTTGTCTGCAAGCGGGGGGAGGATAACGCGCTGCATCCGCTTTGCGGTTACCCGGCCTGCAAACACGAAGGCCCGGCTTGCCCGGCGTGGCTGGGTTCCTACACCGGCTATACCGTCGCCGAGTATGACGGCCGGGTCTATCTGCTCTACGGCGGACTTTCCGACAGCGTTGATCGGGCATACTATGCAGGCTTTCGCTCTACCGATGAATATTATAGCGAGCTTGAAGCTGTCCGCCGAATTGGCGGGGAGGCGGCGGTGCAGGCGCTGAGCGCCAAGATGGAACTTTATACCCAGCCGCCGCGGGTTGAGGTAATGAACGAAACCTACACGGTGCGTGACTGGGTGGCAGAGTGCCCCGACGCGGCCGTGACCCGCTGGTGGCAGGACGACGATGCGTTCTATGGATTGGACGCCAGCAAAAACCAGGCATATGATTCGCAGTATACGCTGGTACGTATAGGGTTTGATGGCTCGGTGGCTTCTTTCCCGCTGCCGTCAGAGCAGGAGCCGATACTGGCGAGCGGGCATTGTATTCTGCTGTGTCATACGCGCAGTGCAGTCAACCAGCGCGGGCTGTTCTGCCTGAGCGGGGAGAGCGCGGCCTATGACATGAACTACCAGGGGGAAACAATTTACAGCCTGTATGATCTTGAGGCAGGAAACGTCACCGAAATTCTTTCCTGCGACGGAACGCCACTCAGTGCGATCACCCCCCTGGCGCTGACCGAAGACGCCTTTTACTATGTCCAGTCCCGCAACTGGATCGGCGGCGAGCAGCGGTCGAGCGGCATCTATCTCTGGAAATACAACCTTGCAACCGGTGAACAGACCGAACTGCTGGGGGAAGAGCTGGGAAACCAGATGTCTTGGCAAAGTGGTGCTGAGCAGCTGGCCCTTGAACCGGGCGAAAAGCCGCGCTATGTGGCTTATGGATTTGTATGGGAAGACAATCCGAACGGCATACAGAAATGTGTTCTGGATTTGGAGGACGAAATCATTACGATTGTTGAGGATTGGTTTACCGCCCCGGATGGCGGTAACTATTCGGTACATACACTGCAGCTGTGTGACGGTGTCCTGACAGGAATCTATTACTATGATTATAGCGAAAGAAATTCCTATATTAGTTATCCTGTTCCCCAGTACGTCTCTATCCCCTGGCAGGACTATCTGGCCGGCAGTGAGGATTGGACGTACATTGAACCCTGGGACGGGTCGCCGAACCCGATGGATCCCGAGGGAATTGCCGCGTGGCAATCCGCGCGGGGCCTTGGGTGAACGGGTTTGGCCGTTTTTTGGACACTCGGTCCAATTTGGGGTACGGTGTTCACAAATTGTACGCAAAAGTTTTTGGTTTTGTGATGAACCGGTCATATCCTGTTCATCTTTCAAGCGCATCCTAATTGTGTTGAAAATCACCCGCACAAGCGTTTGAAAGGATGCATTTGCATGCAAGAACGAAAAACCCCCAGGGACCCAAAGAAGAGCCTTTGGGCCAGCTACTTTGTGATCTTTTTGGCTGTGCTGCTCTTCAACTGGCTGCTGATGCCGGTGTTCAACCGGGCCGCCGTGCAGAAGGTGGATTACGGCACCTTCCTGCAGATGCTCGACGACGGCGAGCTCTCGGTTGTGGAACTGCAGGACGACCAGATCAATTTTATCGACAAAGAAAACAAGGTCTACACCACCACCGCGATCCCGCAGGACCTTGACATTGTCAACCGGCTTGAGGAAGCCGGCGTGGAATTTGGCCGCGTTGTCAATAACCCGGGCCTGTTTGATATGCTGCTGAACATCATTGTGATGTTCCTGCCGTTGATCCTGCTGGTCACCTTCTACTACTTCATGGCAAAGCGACGGATGAAGCAGATGGGCGGCGATGCGAACGCCATGCTGTTCGGCGGCGGCAAATCCGGCGCCAAACAGTATGTGGTGGAAGAAGGCCAGGCCATCAAATTTGCCGATGTTGCCGGCGAGGATGAGGCCAAGGAAAGCCTGCAGGAGATTGTCGATTTCCTGCACAACCCCAAAAAGTATGAGGAAATCGGCGCCAAAATGCCGAAGGGCGTGCTGCTGGTGGGCCCTCCGGGTACCGGCAAAACGCTGCTGGCCCGCGCCGTTGCCGGCGAAGCCAACGTGCCATTCTTTTCAATAGCCGGTTCGGAATTTGTGGAAATGTTCGTCGGCATGGGGGCGTCCAAGGTGCGCGATCTGTTCAAGCAGGCAAGTGAAAAGGCGCCCTGCATCGTTTTTATTGACGAGATTGATACGATTGGCAAAAAGCGTGACGGCGGCGGCGCGATCGGCGGCAACGACGAACGCGAACAGACCCTCAACCAGCTTTTGACAGAAATGGACGGCTTTGACGCAGCCAAGGGGGTCATCATCCTGGCCGCAACCAACCGCCCCGAATCGCTGGACCCTGCCCTGACCCGCCCCGGCCGGTTTGACCGCCGCGTGCCGGTCGAGCTGCCCGACCTCAAGGGACGCGAAGCGATCCTGCGGCTGCATGCCCAGAAGGTGCGCCAGGGCCCCGACTGCGATTTCGCGATCGTTGCCCGGATGACTTCGGGCGCTTCGGGCGCGGAGCTCGCAAACATCGTCAATGAAGCCGCGCTCTCGGCGGTGCGCAACCACCGCCAGGCCGTCACCCAGGCCGACCTGCAGGAAGCTGTCGATACGATTCTTGCCGGTGCACAGAAGAAAAACCAGATCCTCAACGACCACGACCGCAGCATCGTTGCCTACCACGAGGTCGGCCATGCGCTGGTTGCGGCGATCCAGACCAATTCCGCCCCGGTGCAGAAGATCACGATCGTGCCGCGCACCTCGGGTGCGCTCGGCTTCACAATGCAGGTGGAGCAGGGCGATCAGGTGCTGATGAGCAAGGAACAGCTGCTGGCCAAGATTGCCACCCTGACCGGCGGCCGCGCGGCCGAGGAGGAGGTCTTCGGCTCAATTACGACAGGCGCTTCGAATGATATTGAGCAGGCCACCAAACTGGCCCGCGCGATGGTCACGCGCTATGGCATGAGCGATTTTGACATGGTCGCGCTGGAAACGGTCAACAACGCCTATCTCGGCGGGGATGCTTCGCTTGCATGCAGTGAGCGTACAGCCGCCGATGTCGATGCAAAGGTGGTGGAGATTGTGCGCGCCCAGCATGAAAAGGCCCGCACCATCCTGCGTGAAAACCGCGCCAAGCTGGATGAAATTGCCCGGTACCTCTATGAGAAGGAGACGATCAGCGGGGAGGAGTTCATGCGAATTCTGACCGCCGTACCACAGCTGCAGGCGGCAAGCTGCGAAGCGGGCGGCGCAAAAGCGTAAGCCTGTGCGGTTTGAAGCCAATCGCCAATATTGCCAGTATACAACACGCGCCTGCGGCGCGGTTTTGACAAAAGGTGGGGGATTTTCTCACCGTTTTTGCAAACCGCGCCGCAGGCGCGCTTGCAGCGTGTCGAGAAACTCGACACGCTGCAAAAGGGGCAACAGCCGCGCACTGCCGCCTACTTCTCCGTATTCCGGCGGCGGTATTCGGCGGGGGAAATGCCGTATTCCCGGCGGAAGGCGCGATAAAAGGTGGAATAGTCACCGAAGCCGGTGCGGGCGGCGGCCTGTTCGGCGGTTGCACCCTCCAACAGTTCGGTCTTGGCCGCAATCAGACGCCGCTGGGTCACAAAATGGTAAAAGCTTGCCTTCATGCGTTTGCGGAAAAGCTGGTCAATCGTGCTTTCACTGACCAAAAACTGCCGGGCGGTATCGGCCAGTGTGATTTTTTCGGACAGGTGCCCTTCGATATAAGCGAGAAGCGCGTCCAGCAGGTCAACTTTGGCTTCGGGCGGGGGCAGGGTATGGGCCTGGGTGCGGGCGCGCTGCAGTACCACCAGCAGCTGCACCGTGTTGCCAAACAGCGCCGCCTGCCAGCCCGGGTTGCGGGCGGCCGATTCTTCAACCCCCTGGCGGAACAGCGTGCCCGCCCGCTCATACGGGGTGTTGGCGGTGCGCAGCACAAACGGCGTATCGGGCAGCAGTTCCAGCTGGGGGAAGGCTTCCCGGATGCAGGCGGCAAACCGGGGGCTGGCCCACACGACATACCGGGTATAGGGTTCGACAAGCTTTTCCAGAAACAGCGGCCGGTGGCTGCAGCCGGGAGGGACAAAGATTACATCCCCCTGCCGGATGCGATAGCGGTCGGTGCCCAAAAGATACTCCAGCCCGCTGCTGCGGCAATACAGGATTTCAAAAAAGGTGTGGCTGTGCAGCCGGATGAAATCCAGCGTGGTGCTTGTGTCGCCGTGGGTATCCACAAAGGCGGAGTCCATTTCAAGCTCCTGGTAGATGCCGGCAGGGTCGATCCCATAGGCAGCCAGAAGCTGCCGCGTGTCCTGCACATCGCTGATGGATTGCGGGGTGATCGGGCTGTGTGTCAGGTGGCGCATCTCGCTTAATTTCACAAAAAACACCTTCTTCGTTTGGTGAAATTAGATACATTGTAGCAGAAGTTTGCGGGATCTGCAATGGTTTTTCTTATAATTGCAATTCCCTTTGCATGGTGAAATGCGTTACAATTAAACCAGATCGGCGGAAGGGGCCCTAAGCCGCCACAGCTATACAAAAGGAGGAAGTCAATTCTATGGCATCTACCACCAAAAAAAGTGGCCTGACCCTGAAGCATCGAGTCGGTTATGCGATGGGCGACCTGGGCGGTTGTATGACCTTCGCGCTGATGGGCTCGATGGTCACCCGCTACTACACCAACGTCCTGCAGGTCAACACTGCGGTTCTGGCGGTTTTGCTGTTTATCTGGAACGTTTGGGACGCCGTCAACGACCCGCTGATGGGCATCCTGATGGACAAAATGTACGCCAAAACCCACAACCCCAAGGGCAAGTTCCGCCCCTGGCTGCTGCGCGTCGCGCCGCTGCTCTGCATCACGGCGATTGCTTTCTGGACCGTGCCCACCTTCTTCCAGGGCACCACAATGCTGGTTGTGCTGTTCTTCTGCAAAATTCTGTACGAAGGCTGCTACACCATGTTTAACATCCCGATGGGGTCGCTGCTTGGCGCTATGGCAAACAACGACGGTGAACGTTCCGCCCTGTCGAGCGCCCGCGGCTTCGGTTCGCTGATCGGCAACGTGCTGCCCCTCATGATCCTGCCCCAGCTGCTCGCCAAGTACGGCGATACTTCCTTCGCCTTCGGCGTTGGCGCGGCGATCTGCGCGGTGATCGGCTTTGTCTTCTGCCTGCTGCACTACTTCTGGACCGAAGAGCGCAATCTGGCCGCGGTGGAGGCTGTCGGCAAGGACGGCGGCATGAAACTCAGCGATATTGGCGAACTTTTCACCAAGAACCGCGCCTTCGTCGCCCTGATTATCCACGGCATCTGCATCTGCACCCAGCAGTATGTGGCCCAGACTTTCGGCAGCTATATGTATGGCGATGTCCTCGGCGACATCGGCATCATGAGCGTGCAGAGCTCCTTCTCGATGGTGCTGAGCGTTGTGGTGCTCTTCCTGTGCCCCGTTGTCAGCAAGAAGATCGGCCTTGAAAAGATGATCCGTATCTGCCTGGTGGCTGCTGCCATCATCTATGGCGGCCTGTTCGTCGTCATGTCGATCAGCACCGTCAGCGCGCTGGTTTACATGGTCGTCACGACCATTGCCTCCGGCCTGAGCGGCATCTCGATCTTCATGCAGTGGGGCCTTGTTGCTACCGTCAACGACTACCATGACTATGTCACCGGCAAGCGCGCGGAAGGCACCGTCTATGGCGTCTTCAACCTGTCCCGCCGCGTTGGCCAGACCATTGGTAACTCGGCCGCCGTTTTCGCCCTCGGCGTCATCGGCTACACGGCCGGCGCTGCCACCCAGCCTGCTTCGGCCATTGCCGGTATCAAGGCCGGCTGCCTGCTGATCCCCGCCATCGCCCTCGTCGGCTCCTGGATTGCATTCCGCTTCATCTGGAACATCACCCCGGAAACCCGTGCCAAGATGGAAGCCAAGAAGATTGCGGCCGAACAGTAATCGGTTATAACCCTGCCCCTCCAGTTCCCCGGCGGAAACCCCCGCCGGGGATTTTTGGAAAAAAGCAAACTCGGAAAATACCCGTTCATCGGGGGTTCATTTTTGAATGGTATAATTACACTGTGAGAACCGGGCGCTTTCCGCGCCAGACAAGGAGGTTTGATTTATGGAACTCCGCACCCGTATTCTGCCCAAGATGCTCAACAGCGAGGTGGAAGCCTACCTGGAGCACAACGATATCATTATTGTGCCGGTCGGCACCGTTGAGATGCACGGCGGCTTCCCGCTGGACAGCGAAACGGTCATCAGCGAAGCGTATGCCCTCAAGATGGCGGAAGCCTGCGACGGCCTTGCGCTGACGGGCCTGCCCTATTTCTATGCCGGCGCAACGGCTTCAGGCCGCGGCACGGTACAGGTCAGCATCCGCCAGGGCATCGATTATCTTTCGGCTATCGCCCACAGCCTGCTGCGCCAGGGGTTCAAACGGCAGGTTTACATCAGCTTCCACGGCCCGGCCCATATGACCTGCAGCCCGATGGTCCGTGATTTCTTTGATGAAACCGGCGTGCCGATCCTGTATATGGATCTTTCGATGCAGATGACCAAAACCGCGACCGACCTGTTCAAAAGCCTGGACAGCTTCCATGCGATTACGGTTGGCGCATACAAGCTTATGGGCCGGCTTGGCGATGTGCCGCTGACCACGGCCTACACCCACAGCGACCCGCAGACCTGCGCGCCGTTTAACGATCTTTTCGGCCTGGCTTACCAGAGCGCCGCAATCGGCTACTGCTTTGCGGACCAGAAGGATCATATGTCCACAACCGCCATCCCGGACGAAGCGGCCCGCGACAGGCTTGCCGCTGAGGGTGAAGCGCTGATCTGCGAGCTGGTCCGCAGGATGGACATGCCGCGTGTTGTGGATCAGATGCGCAAGCTGGAAGCTTACAACGACGCTGTGGCGGCCGCCAAACCCTGGATGCCCAGCGCCGGCAAAAAGAAGGAGTAACCATGAATACAACCCGCAACACCCCCTGCGGCCCGATTATGGGCTGCGGCTGCCAGTGGCCGGGCGTTGTCGCCTTCAAAGGCATCCGCTATGCCACGGCCGGCCGGTGGGAATACCCCACCCCGGTCACCCACTGGGAGGGCACCTACCAGGCGACGGCTTACGGCGCCGCCTGCTACCAGCCCCGCGCCTTTTATGATGAGGAACAGGTGCCCGAAAAAGCGTTCTATTACAATGAGTTCCGGCGCGGTGAACAGTACGAATACAGCGAAGACTGCCTGTTCTTGAATGTCTGGGCTCCGGCCGAAGCCACCCCCGAATCCAAACTTCCGGTGCTGTTTTACATCCACGGCGGCGGCTTTACCGGCGGCTGCGGGAATGAAAAGCACTTCGATGGCCCGGTCTGGCCGACCAAAGGGGTCGTCGCGGTTACCATCAACTACCGCCTCGGGCCGCTTGGCTTTGCCTGCCTGCCCGAACTTTCGGCCGAAGCCGGCCACACCGGCAACTACGGTTTGTATGACCAGCTCTGTGCGCTGCAATGGGTGCATGACAACATTGCGGCGTTCGGCGGCGATCCCGGGCGCATCACCATCATGGGGCAAAGTGCCGGCGCGATGAGCGTGCAGCAGCTCTGCCTGTCGCCGCTTGCCAAAGGGCTGGTTGCCGGCGCGGTTATGTCGAGCGGGGGCGGGGTCAGCGCAAACTTTGCTTCGGTTTCCCCCGCGCCGGCCCACTATGATTTCTGGCACGCCGTGATGCACCGCGCCCAATGCCCCAACCTGGCAGCCTTCCGCGCGCTGGAACCGGCGGCCCTGTTTGCCGCCTGGCAGGATGAAAAGGCGGCCGATGGAAACAAGATGCGCACCGCCCCGGTGATCGACGGCCAGCTGATCCCGCGGGACGGCGTGCTGGCGGCCCAGCGCGGCGACCAGTGCCATGTGCCGTATCTGATGGGGTCAACCAGCCAGGACATTGTTCCGCCGATTGTGCACAAACTCGCCAAGGACTGGTGCCGCCTGCAGGCGAACCAGGGCGGCCCGGCGGCCTATGCCTGGTTCTTTGACCGCCAGCTGCCCGGCGATGACAACGGCGCCTGGCATTCGAGCGATTTGTGGTATTGGTTTGGCACGCTGGACCATTGCTGGCGGCCGATGACCGCCAAGGACCGGCTGCTCAGCGAGCAGATGGTTGAATACCTGACCAACTTCGCCCGTACCGGCAACCCGAACGGCGGCGGCCTGCCTGCCTGGGCCCCGATTGAGAAAGGCCAGAGCAAGGTGCTGCGGCTTGGCGAAGGCGAAACCCGCATGGGCGGGGTAAACATTGCCAAACTGACCCACACCATGCTGACCAACAAGGCGGTGGGGGAGTAAGAGGCCAGACCGCACGATAACAGTTGCACCGCCGGCGGCGGTTCCCCAAGGGGAGCTGCCGCCGGCGGCTTTTTTTGTGTTTAGAGTTGAGAGTTTAGATGCGGTGTTCCGGTGGCCTGCGGCGCGCGATTCACCATATCTAAACTCTAAACTCTCAACTCTTTCCCCAAAAATTCCCCGCGGTCCTATTGACAGCGCGGGGCGAAAGGTGTATCATAAAATCAACAAATGAACAATCGTTCATGTGTTTGCAAAAGCCGCCACTCTCTCGGAAAGGAGGCCCCCATGCCCCACCAACATCCTGTGCCGGATGACCTTGCCCCGGTCTGCGCGCCGGGCTGCCCCGGCCACCCCGACGCCCTCGCCAAGGTGCGCGACGAACTGCCCGACGAGGAAACCCTCTACGACCTGGCCGAACTGTTCCGCATCTTTGGCGATACCACCCGGATCAAGATCCTCTACGCGCTGTTTGAAAGCGAACTCTGCGTGGGGGATATGGCCCAGGCGCTCGGCATGACCCAAAGCGCGGTCAGCCACCAGCTGCGGGTGCTCAAATCAAGCAAGCTCGTCAAATTCCGCCGCGAAGGCAAGACCGTTTTTTACAGCCTTGACGATGACCATGTCCGCAGCATCCTGTCGCTCGGCATGGAACACGTTGAAGAATAACCTGCCAACCCCGCATCACAGAAAGGAGCCAAACCATGAAACGTAAATTTGACATTGAGGTGGACTGTGCCAACTGCGCGGCCAAGATTGAAGCGGCAATCCAGAAAATTGAGGGCGTGCAGAGCGCGTCGGTCAGCTTTATGACCCAGAAACTTGTGCTGGAAGCGCCGGACGACCGGTTTGATGCAATCTTGAAAGAAGCGGCCAAAACAGCGAAAAAGATTGAACCTGACTTCGAGATCGATCTGTGACCCAAAGGCCCGCCGGGGCCTGCCCGGCCCAAGCGCAACAGCGCTCCTCTTCCACATAACGGAGAAAGAAGGTCTCACCTATGACCAAAAAGCAAAAACGGACGCTTACCCGCATTCTGGCGGCGGCCGCGCTCTTTGCGGCGGTGGCCGCGGCCAATGCGCTGCTGCCGCTGCCCTGGTTTGCGGCGCTTGCTTTGTATCTGATCCCTTACTTTGTCATTGGTTATGATGTGCTGCGCAAAGCCATCCTTGGCATTGTGCACGGCGAAATATTTGACGAAAATTTCTTGATGGCGATTGCCACGGTCGGCGCGATGGCTCTTGGCGAATATGGCGAGGGCGTCGCGGTGATGCTGTTTTACCAGGTTGGCGAGCTGTTCCAGAGTTACGCGGTCGGCAAAAGCCGGCGCAACATCGCCGCGCTCATGGATATACGGCCGGACAGCGCGAACCTGGAAGCAGGGGATGGAACCGTCACGGCGGTCGCCCCCGAGGACGTCCCGGTCGGCGCGGTCATCGTCGTGCGCCCGGGCGAGAAAGTCCCGCTTGACGGCGTCGTTCTTTCAGGCGAGAGCACCCTCAACACCAGCGCCCTGACCGGCGAAAGCCGCCCACGCGCAGCCCGCCCCGGGTCGGAGATCATCAGCGGCAGCGTCAACGGCGACGGGCTGCTGCGGGTCACGGTCCGCAAGCCCTACGGCCAGTCAACCGTCGCGCGGATTCTCGACCTTGTTGAAAATTCCAGCCTGAAAAAAGCCAAAACCGAGAACTTCATCACCAAGTTCGCGCGGTACTACACCCCGGCTGTCTGCATCGCGGCGCTTGCGCTGGCCGTGCTGCCGCCGCTCGTGCTCGGCGGCGGGTGGGGGATGTGGATTGGCCGCGCGCTGACCTTCCTCGTCATCTCCTGCCCCTGCGCGCTCGTGATCAGCATCCCGCTGAGCTTTTTCGGCGGTATCGGCGGGGCGTCGCGCAGCGGCATCCTGGTCAAGGGCGGCAACTACCTCGAAGCGCTTGCCCATACCGATACCGTCGTGCTGGATAAGACCGGCACCCTGACCGAAGGCAACTTTGCGGTCAGATGGATGCGCCCCGCGCCCGGCGTGACCGAAGCCGAGCTGCTCGAGACCGCGGCTTTGGCCGAAAGCTATTCGAACCACCCGATCAGCAAGAGCCTGCGCGAAGCGCTGCCCGCAGCGCCCGACCCGCGCCGTGTCGCCGATGCGAAGGAGATTGCCGGCCGCGGCGTCGAGGCGACCGTCGATGGCGTGCCGGTGCTTGCCGGCAACGCCAAGCTCATGCAGGACGAAGGGGTGGACTTCGTGCCGAATGACGGCGTCGGCACCATCGTCTATGTCGCGCGCGGCGGGGCCTTCCTCGGCTCGATCGTCATCTCCGACTTCCTCAAGCCCAGCGCGTGCGCCGCCATCGACGCCCTGCGCGCGCAGGGCATCTACACCGTCATGCTCACCGGCGACAATGAGGCCATTGCCGCGGATGTGGCCGAAGAGCTCCGCGTCGATGAATACCACGCCGAGCTGCTGCCGGCCGATAAGGTCGAGCGGGTGGAAGCGCTGCTCGGCCAGCCCGGCCGGCGCGGCAATCTTGCTTTCGTCGGCGACGGCATCAACGACGCCCCGGTGCTGACCCGCGCCGATGTCGGCATTGCGATGGGGGCGCTCGGTTCCGACGCTGCCATTGAGGCCGCCGATGTGGTGCTGATGGATGACGACCCGGCCAAGATCAGCCTGGCCATGCGGATCGCCCGCAAATGCATGCGGATTGTGTATGAAAATATTGTCTTCGCGCTTGGCGTCAAGGCGCTGTTCCTGGTGCTTGGCGCGGTTGGCGTCGCCAACATGTGGTGGGCTGTCTTTGCCGATGTCGGCGTCATGGTGCTCGCCGTGCTCAATGCGACAAGGATGCTGGCGAAGATGGAGGGGTAATGTAGGGACCGATTCCATATCGGCCCGCGTAAACCGGGCCGCCGGCTTTCCCTTATCTGTAAAGACCGTAGCGGCGCACAGTGTGCGCCATAGGGCGGGAAAACTCTTAACTTTTGAAAAAACAAACAACGCCGGCCGGGAGAACGCTCCCGGCCGGCGTTGTTTGCCAAATGCGGGCGGTCTGCCTCGTTTTATAGGGCGGAAAAATTCTTGCCCTGAGAAGGAGGCAAACCCGGATGAATACCTTTACCCTCAAACTGCTCGCGCTCATCCTGGAATTGTATCGCCTATATATCACAAAAACACATCTCTCAATACTCGTTATAATCCCGTATCTTTTTTACAGTACCGACATAATCATGGGCTGTCCCATTGAAATTCTCAGGATTGATAGGATGATGAATATTGTAAAGAATTCCCGTTTCTCCCGTCCTTCCAAGATCGTTCTCATCCATATGTCTTTCATCAATATGTACTCTAACGATTTCGAGACACACCAAAACATAGTCGTCACCCTCGACAATTTCTTTCTCCCATTTGAAGCGACATTCCAGATTCATAAAGCATTCATCAATCAGAGGAGCATTCACCATTTCTGCTTTAACCGAAGTCAAACCGGCGGCTTTAATTTCATCTATTTCAAAATTGTTATTTTTACAGGTTGACATACACTTATCATACAAATCGGCAGACATGAAATTGATGACAGCTTCACCTGTTTCATGAATTGTTTGATATAAATGTCCATATTTGCTGACAGCGGAAACAATTGCAAAGTAGCCACTTTTTCCCCCCGTAAATGTTGTCCATGACTGCATACAAGCGTTAGGCTGTCCATTGCTTTTATATGAAGTCATTATGTAGAGTGGAGAGGGTACAGAGATAACGAACTCCATCCAATTAAATCCATACATCTCCATCTTTTTCATTGATTCAGGCAACGTGCTGTATTTCTTTTTCATGTTTTCCTCCATAAATTCCGATTTCATCATTTAAGACAAGTCAATCCAATAGCGCTGTTCGATTTTCCCATTCTCATTCAATTCATTTTCTAATATGCCGCCATTTTTTATAATAGATTTCGCAGAGCCAATATTATCTTTATCACATACCATCAATACTTTTTTGATACCGAATTTTTTACATTCTTCCAAGGCAAGTCCAATCATTTGAGTAGCATAGCCTTTTTTTCTCTCGGACGGTCTTATTCCATCACCAATATGGCCTCCATGCAACAGTAGGTATTCGTTTAAATAATGCCTAATATTCACAGCCCCCACAATTATATTTCGCTGTTCGTCTATACAAAAGAAAGTAGAATCAGGAACAAATCCGTCCTTAGGCTCATCTGTGTCTAAATTACTTAAATAATCATCAAAATCATCGAAACTATTTTTAAAAATAGCCCATGGCGAATGATTTGTATCATGAGTATCATTATATTCTTTCCATTCTTTGAGCATATCAATAATCTGTTCCTTATATTCGTAACTTCCTTTTATCAATTTTAACGCCATAAAATATCCTCCATAAATTTTGATTGTTGTTGACTTTATTATACTACATTGCCTATCTAAAAGATAGCGTATCTTACCCACACCAGCATGGCCGAATAAAATCCCCCGCAAACGTTTGAAGGATATCCCCGCCCGCCAAACCCCGTCAAGGCGCGGCGGCTGTCGATTTTCCTTGCGTTTGATCGGCTTGCTTGGTATAATGATACTATGTATAAGACCCGGCGCTTTGGATTGTGCCCGGGCAAGTATTCGAAAAGGCGGGGGAATCATGCCGAAGATTGACGTGACCAAATTTATCGAGCAGAGCGGCATCCGCAAGGCACGGTTCGGCGGGTACGAAACGCTGGACGTTCGCCAGGCCATGCAGGCTTTGTGTACCGAGTATGAGCAGCGGCTCAGCCGGGCCGAAGGCCATGCCCGCACGCTGGCCCAGCAGAACACCGCGCTCGAACAGCACTGCCAGACCCTGGCGGCCCAGAACCGCCGCCTGGCTGAGCAGAGCGCCGCCCTGGCCGGAAACAGTGAAGCCTACGCCCGCCAGCGCACCGAACTGGATACCCGGCTTTCCAGCCTGAAAGAGAAGAACCATTCGCTGAGCGACCAGAACGCGGTGCTTCAGCTGAAAAACGCCGACCTGCAAAAGGAAAACGCATCCCTCAAAGAACGGGCCGAACAGGCGGAGGCCGCCTTGCGTTTGAAAGGCCGCGCCCTGGATGAGGACCGCGAAGCGCTGGCCGCTGCCCGCCAGCAAAAACTGGACGACGCCGCGGCCGAAGCCCGTGCGATTGTGGACAAGGCCCGCCGCCAGGCTGAAGAGACCGCCGCGGATGCCCGCCTGCAGGCTGAAGCCGTGCTGGATACAGCCAAAGAGCAGGCGCACGCCCAGGCCCGCCGCCTGGTGGAGGCCGCGGCGGCCGAAGCCAATGAGGTGCAGAACGCCCATCAGCTCCGCCTGAACAGTATGCGAGAGGAAGTGCGCAGCCTGGAACAGCGCCGCGAACAGCTGATTGTGTTTTTGAACCGCATGGCGCGGGAACTTATGCAGGTGGAGGGAACGGCCAAGAGCGAAACGGCCGAACCCGCCCCGCTGCCTGACCCTTCGCCCGCGCTGCCCGAACTGCAGGAAGTACCCACCCCGCCGGTGGAACTGGACCTTGGCCCCGAGGCGATCGCCCGCGCGGTGGATGAACTGCGCGCCCAGGCTGCCGCCGAGGAGGACAGCCCGGAACCGGATGCCGAGCCCGCGAAAGCGGAACCGCCGGCTGCCCCGGCCAAACCTGCGCCTGAAGACCATGACCCCACCCGCCAGACCGGCCCGGCGCTGACCGAAGTGCCGGGGGCGATCTTTTCCTCCCCGATTGTGCGGCAGGAAAACGAGGTGCAGCCGGATGAAACCCCGCCGACGGCCGGCCCGCGGACCCCGGTGCTGCCGGTACTGGCCGATGATGAGGAGGATGCGCCCCCGCCGGACGCCCCGGCGGATGGCCGCCGCGAACGGGTGGTGCGTGCGCTGCGCGCGCTGCACCGCCGCCTGCATTGACACCCAACCAAAGGAGGCTCCCTTGCCGTCCGTATCGCGCTTTTTGCGCCGGCTTGTGTCCGCCGCCGCTGTTGTAGCCCTCTGCCTGCTGGCAGGGGGCTATTCGGCATCTGCGCTGGAAGGCCCGGCGCTGCAATTTTCTATTGAACAGGTATACGCCAACCTGCCGGAACTTGATATCTTTGTCACGGCGGCGGATGAAACCGGCCAGCCGATGGACCCTGCGCTTGTGCAGGGGGCCGGGGTGGAAATTTCAATCGGGGGAAAGCGCATCCCCACCGGCAACATCGCGCTTGCAAACGAGCCGATCTGTTACCTGCTTGTGGTGGACAACAGCGATGCGATCGACCCGGAGATTTTTGCGCAGACCAAGGCGACGCTGCGCAGCTTTGTGCGCGGAAAATCTGCGCGCGACCAGGTTATGCTGTATACGACAGCCGGCGGCCCGGCCTGTGTGCTGTCTGCCACCGACGATGTCAGCGCTGCGCTGCGGGCCATCGCGAATCTGCGGCAGGCCGGCGGCGCGGCCGATGTGGCGGCGCTGGCCGGGATGGTGTATGCGGATGTACACAGTGCGTACCAAAGCCTGGCGCCGCGCAAATGCCTGTTTTTCTGCACCGATACCGCGCAGCTGCTGTCAAACCCTGCGCTGCTGGCCGGCCTGGCAGGTGATGCAACAGCGGGGCTGAATATGGCAGTCAGGGCTTTTGCGACCGGCCCGGAGAGCGCCCTGGCCTCGGCGCTGGCCGGCATGAGCGGGGGAAAGGTTGTGGCAACCGAAGCCGAAGGCCTGGCCGATGCGCTGCGCGAGGCCCAGGCTTCGCTTGCCAACGTGCTTGAGTTCAAAACCGAACTTGCCGCATCCTTTGCAGGGGAGCGGCTTGATACCCTGACCGTTGCGGTGCCAAGCCTTGGCACCGCCGTGCAGGCTTCGGCCACTGTCTATATGGGACACAAGCTCACCGCCCCTGCGGTGGAAACGGTGACACTGACCGGCCGGGATACCCTGACCCTGACCTTCAACCAGGCGGTTGGCAACGCCGACAGCGCCCGCCGCTACCGGCTGCGCAGCGCCGATATCTGGGGCTGGTCGCCGGCCATACGCTCGGTCGTTTTGAGCGAGGACGGCCGCACCGCTACCCTGACCGTCGCCCCGCTCTACGACGGGGACTATACCTTGCAGCTGCACGAGGTTGCAAGCCGGATCACCCCGGCCAACCTCAGCGACAGCGGTGCTGCCGTGACCTTCACGGTCAGCGGCTACCCGCCTGACAGCCGGTTTTACTGGGAACGCTTCCGGCTGCCGGTGCTGCTGCTCGGCGTACTGTTGGTGGCGCTGGCAGGGCGCAGCGCCTGGCAGCGCCGGCAGGACCGCGCGGCGGAACAGCAGGCCGAAGCCGAGCATCTGCTGGCATCGGCCGATGAAACGGCCGATGCGCTGCCGGCCCGCTGGCTGACGCTCTACCTGCGCACCCGGCGTATGGTGGCCGAAACCCGCTGGACCGGCAAAGTGCGAGGCAGCCTGCTGATCGGCAGCGACGCCGCGCAGTGTGACCTCTGCCTGGAGGATGCTCGGGTGGCCCCGCAGCACTGTATCCTTTGGCTTGAAGGGGACAGGGTGCTGGTCACACCGCTGGGCGGGGCGGCTGTCCATGTGGGGGAGGCGCGGATCGCCGATGCCACCACCCTGCGCAACAACGACGTCATTCGCCTGGGCCGCACGACGCTGCGGGTGGTGTTTTGAGGAGAGTTTAGAGTTAAGATGCGGTGCGCCTTCGGCGAGATTTTGAAAAGGGCCGGAAACCTGCCGATGCTTTTTGAGAGCGCAGCGCGATCCACCATATCTAAACGCTAAACACTTGAATCGAAAATCCTCTGGATACAAAGGAGTCTGCGATGAAGCTGACCAAATGCGAAAACGGACATTTTTATGACGGGGACAAATTCCCCGCCTGCCCCTACTGTGACCCGGCCCTGCAGGGTGAGAGCGGCATTGTGCAAGCCGGAACCGCCGCCCCGGCAGCAACGCCTGCCGCGGCAGAAGGGCCGGTAGCAGGCTGGCTGGTGGCGGTGGCAGGCCCGGGCTGCGGGCGGGATCTGCGCATCGGCGAAGGGCGCAACTATCTCGGCCTTTCGGCCGAGGGCGCGCCCCAGACCCTCAGCGCCGACGCTCCGCTTTCGGTGCGTATCGCGATCGTCTCCTACGACCCGAAAGATGTAAGCTTCACGCTGCTGCCGGGTTCGGCCAGCGAACTCTGTTACCGCAACGGCGCCCAGCTGCTGACCCCGCAGCCGCTCGCGGCCGGCGATACCGTCGCCTTTGGCAAGGTAAAGATGCAGTTTGTGCCGTTCTGCGGCGGCTTCCTGCCAAGGGGGTGGCATGATGGCCAGTGAAATTGTCCTGCTTGTGACCGAGCAGCGCAACCGCCAGCGCATTCTGCTGCCGGCGGCCAAGGCCCCCTGCAGCTTTGGCCGCGGCCCGCGCTGTGACTATGTGCTGCGCCGCAACAATGTCGGCGACAGGCAGTTCACGCTGCTGTGCCAAAACGGAACCTGGCAGCTGCGGGATGATGGCAGCGGCTTTGCCACCTGGTACAACAACCGCTACCTCCACACCGGCGAGAGGGTGCCGCTGCAGGAGGGCGATGTCATCGGCCTGAACACCGACGGCGACAACGCCACCCAGGAAATCACGTTTCGGGTGCAGGAAATCCGCGCGGCGGCCGATGTCGGAAGCCTGCGCGCCGAGAGCGAGGACGATCCGGTTTTGCGCGAAGTTGACCTGCGCCGCAAGCGCCGGCTGCTGATTGGCCGCGGAGAGGACTGCGATGTTATCCTCGCCTCCGACCGGGTCTCCCGCCACCACTGTGAGATTGTGTATGAGGATGGCCACGCCGAGGTGCGGGACCTTGGTTCGACCAACGGCACCTACCTGAATGGCCAGCGGGTGCGCGCCGCCCTGCTGCCGGACGGCGGCATCATCAATGTGCCGACCCAGGTTTTTGCCTATGCAGGCGGGGTGCTGCACTACCATGAGCACCAGCAGGGCATCAGCGTCCAGCTTTTGAACCTGCGCAAAACCGTCAAAAACCGCAACACCGGCGAGCCGCTCGATATTGTGGACGGCGTTTCGCTTGAGATTGAACCGAACAGCTTTGTCGTGCTTGTGGGCGGTTCCGGGGCCGGCAAATCCAGCCTGCTGACCTGTATCACGGGTTCGGCGCCCTGCACGGCCGGCAGCGTCTGTTTTGACGGCATCGACACCCACGGCAACCGCAATGCTTTCGACGATGTCGTCGGCTATGTGCCGCAGAAGGACATCATGCATGACAACCTGACCGTTGAGCAGAGCCTGCTCTGCACGGCGCGGCTGCGCATCGCCCATGACGCGACCCGCGCCGAGCTCAAGGCCGCCGTCGCCCATGCGATTGCGGCGGTTGACCTGCAGGGGCGGGAAAAAACGATGATTGCGAACCTTTCGGGAGGGCAGAAAAAGCGGGTATCCATCGCGATGGAGCTGTTGGCCAGCCCGCGGCTGCTGATTCTGGATGAGCCGACGAGCGGCCTTTCGCCCGACCTTGACCGCAGCATGATGGAACTCTGCCGCAAGCTCAGCCATGAAAACTGCACGGTGCTGATGGTCACACACAACATGTCCAACATCAACCTCTGTGATAGGGTCGCCTTCCTCGGCGTCGGCGGGGTGCTGTGCTACTACGGCCCGCCTGAGGAGATGGACGCCTACTTTGGCGTGGCGCTGACAAGCGACATCTTTGAAAAACTGCGTGACCCTGAACAGATTGAAACCTACCGCTGCCAGTACTTTGCTTCCCCGGCGTTTAACCGGCTGGTGGCGCGCTGGCCGGCGGCCGCCGAGGAGGCCGACAAACGATGCAGGAACTAAGCGCTTTTTTCCGCCAGCTGCGGGTGCTCATCGCCCGCAATTTCCAGCTGATCTTTAACAACAAGCTTGTGCTGGCCAGCCTTCTGCTGCAGGCCCCGCTCATGGTCGGGGTCATTGCGCTGGTGGGCGACCCGGACTGCTTTACCTCCAACCTGATTGATGTTGGCAGCCGTACCGTCCTCTTTATTCTGGCGGCGGTGTCTAGTTTTATGGGGCTGCTCAATTCCTACCGCGAAATCTGCAAAGAGCGGGAGATCATCTTCCGTGAGGCGAGCGTCGGGGTCAGCCTGGGGGCGACGGTGCTTGCTAAAATGGTCACCCTGGCCCTCATCAGTCTTGTGCAGGCTGCCATTTTGACGGCCGGTTTTGTGCGGGTGATCCATGTGCCGCAAAACGACCTGCTGCTGGATACCGATTTTGAGCTGTACATCACGGTGCTCCTGATCTTGCTCAGCTCGGCGTCGATGGGGCTGCTTGTATCGGCGGCATTCAAAAACAGCGAGTCGGCGATACTGTTTGTGCTTGTGCTGATTATTGCACAGGTTGTTTTCAGCGGGGCGCTGTTCCCGGTCAGCGGCGCCATGACAGCCATTGGCTACCTTGTCACCTGCCGGTGGGGGATGGGGGCGTTTGGCGCCTCCACCGACCTCAACAGCCGGCTGGTCTGGCTCAATGTCGGGCTGGACAGCCCCATGTACAACGCCACGGTGCCAAACCTTATACATTGCTGGCAGATGCTCGGCCTGCTCAGCGTCGTTTGCCTCATCGCCGCCTGGCTTGTGCTCAAAATCGGATTTGCGCGGCGGAAAGGATGAGATTTTTCAAAGCAAAGCAGCCCCGGCCGTACAGGCAGGGGCTGCTTTGCTCTTGGCAATTTGTCAGCTGTTTGCGTCAATGATCCTGAGTTCTTCCGCGCTCAGGGCGGGGCTGTTCAGCACCTTCAAATCGTCAAGCAGCTGTTCGGGCCGGCTGGCGCCGACCAACACACTGGTCACGGCGCCGTCGCGCAAAATCCAGCGCAGCGCCATCGTGGCCAGGCTTTCGCCGCGGGCGGCGGCCAGATCGTTGAGCGCACGGATCTGGGCCAGCCGTTCGTCGGTCAGGGCGCTGTCGTTCAAAAAGCGGCCGTCGGTGCGCATCCGGCTGTCCGCCGGAATGCCGTGCAGGTAGCGGTCGGTCAAAAGGCCCTGGGCCAGCGGGCTGAACGCGATGATGCCTTTGCCCAGCCGCACGGCTGTGTCTTTGAGGCCGTTTTTCTCGATCGTGCGGTCAAAGATCGAATAGCGGTTCTGGTTGATGACGAACGGGCAATGCAGTTCGTCCAGAATTGCGGCGGCCTTTTCCATCGTCGGGCCGTCGTAGTTTGAAAGCCCGGCATACAGCGCCTTGCCGCTGCGCACAGCCTGGGCCAGCGCGCCCATCGTCTCTTCCAGCGGGGTGCCGGGGTCCATACGGTGGTGGTAGAAGATATCGACATAGTCAAGCCCGAGCCGGCGCAGGCTGGCGTCCAGGCTCGCCAGCAGATACTTGCGGCTGCCGCCGTCGCCGTAGGGGCCTTCCCACATCCCGTAGCCGGCCTTGGTCGAAATCAGCAGTTCATCGCGGTGGGCGGCCAGGTCTTCGCGCAGGATGCGGCCGAAGTTGCGCTCGGCCGCGCCGGGCTCGGGGCCGTAGTTGTTCGCAAGGTCAAAGTGGACGATGCCGTTGTCAAAGGCGGTCAGCACAATCGCGCGCATCGTGTCATACCGCGCGGTGTCGCCGAAATTGTGCCAGAGCCCGAGCGAGAGCTCTGGCAGCCGCAGCCCGCTTTTGCCGCAGTGGGGGAACTGCATCGCATCGTAGCGGGTGGGGGAAGGGATGTGCATGGGAATGCCTCCTTCTTGATCGTGAGGAATTGGGAGCTGGGAATTGTGGTGGATCGGCGGCCGCGCCGCCCTCTTCACACCGTCTCCACCGTGAAAGCTGCGACGCTGCACGGGGGCATCGTGGCGGTGAAGCCGCCTTCGCAGAGCTGGGCGGCGAGCGCACGGGGCGCAACCGCCGCCGGCGCTTCAAAGGTGTTGTGCGCGTCCGGCGCGCCGGCGAGCACCTGGGCGCTGACAGCCGCCGGCTTTGCCCCGCCGACGCGGCAGGTGAGCGGGGCCGGCTCGGTATCGCTGAGGTTTGCGACGGTGATGAGGATTTTGCCGTCCGCCTGGCGGCTGGCCGAGACGTGCAGGTTCGGCACCGCAAGCTCCTCCTGCTCAAGGGTTTTGGTCTCGATATAGCTTTCAAGCTGCCGGGCGTCCTGGTGGGGTTTGTACATTGCAAAGACATGGTAGGTCGGGGTCAACAGCATTTTGTCGCCCTCGGTCAGAACCATTGCCTGCAGCACGTTGACGACCTGGGCGATGTTCGCCATCACGACGGTATCGCAGTGGTTGTTGAAGATGTTGAGGTTGATCGCCGCGACCAGGGCGTCCCGCATTGCGTTCTGCTGATAGAGGAAGCCGGGGTTGGTGCCGGGTTCCACGTCAAACCAGGTGCCCCATTCATCCACGACAAGGCCGATCGCCTTGCCCTTGGCAAACTGGCGAATGACCCTGCTGTGGTTTTCCACAAGCTCTTCCATAAACAGGGTCTTGTGCAGCGTCGAGAAATACTCTTCCCGGGGGAAGCCGGTCGCCGCGCCTTTGTGGTGCCATTCGGCCAGCGGGCGGGTGTAATAGTGCATGCTTACGGCGTCGATGGTGTGGCCGGCGCGCTCGACGACGGCGCGGGTCCAGTGGTAATCGTCCTCGCTCGCACCGGAAGCGATCTTGTACAGCGGGATGGCCGGGTCATACCCGCGCAGGAAGGTGGCGTACTGGCGGCAGAGGTCGGCGTAATATTCGGCCCGCATGTTGCCGCCGCAGCCCCATGCTTCGTTGCCAATGCCCCAGTACCGTACGTTGAAGGGGGCGTCGGCCCCGTTTTCGCGGCGCAGATCGGCCATCGGGGAAACGCCGGGCATGTTGCAGTATTCAACCCAATCGGAAAATTCCTGCACGGTGCCGCTGCCCACATTGCCCGAAAAGTACGGTTCGCAGCCGATCGCGCGGCAGAGCTCAATGAATTCATGGGTTCCGAAGGCGTTATCCTCGGTCACGCCGCCCCAGTTGGTGTTGACGATGGTTTTGCGGTTTTCTTTGGGGCCAATGCCGTCACGCCAGTGGTAGGTGTCGGCAAAGCAGCCGCCCGGCCAGCGCAGCACCGGCACGCCGAGCGCCTTGAGCGCGGCCACGACATCGGCCCGCAGGCCGCCGTCCCTGTTGGCGACGCCGCCATAGATGCAGCGGCCCAGATGCTCCGAAAACTGGCCGTAGATGTTTTTGTTGATGGTGCCGACACTCTGGTTGGCGTTGATGAACAGAAAAGACATACAAACCTCCGTGATGACGTTCAAACGTCAAGAATTTTGGTTTCGAATGCGCCCAGCGCGGCGTTGAGCGCCCCGGCCGGGGTCGGAACGGTGGCGGTGCGCGGTGCGTCGACATTGTTGATGAGCACAAGCTTGCCGGCAGCGGGGAAGAAGGCGGCTTCCACCTCGGGGTCGCTGGGCAGGTAATCGGCGGTCAGCGGCTGGCCCGTAGCCCACAGCAGCAGGTTCAGAAGCATTCGGGCGTTGGCGGGGCTGTATTCGAACCCGGCCAGATACAGGCCGCGGCCTTTGCCGAAGGCATGGGTGGCGATTGCCGGCATACCGCCGACTTCGGCCAGCACACGGGTGTCTCCATCGGTCAGGTAAAGGTTGTCGTGGGTCTTAAGTGTCGCGCCGCGCGGGATCAGCCCGTTGACAGGCTTCGGTTCAACCGGCCAGCGGCCGTGGCATACCCGCGCGCCGGTGTCCTCGTCGATGCCGAGCACACGCGCCATGCGGAAGAAATCGCCGTAGCCGGCCGTGGCCGAAGGCTCCTCAACCCCGAGGAAAACGCCGCCGGCGGCCACCCACTCATGCAGTTTGGCCACAAGGTCGGGGTTTTGCCAGGCATCTCCGCCGCTCCAGGCGGTGCCGGCGCGGCCGGCGTTGATGACGACATCCACGCCGTCAAGCTTGCCTTCGAGCACATCGTCAAAGCAGAGGAACCTGGTCTCAACCGGCAGGCCGGCCAGCGCTTCGTTGATGTGGATCAGGGTGTGCATATAGGTTTCATGGAAATGGCCGGACAGCGTCCAGGGCCGCAGGCCGCCCCAGCTGTGCAGTACGGCCACGGTCAGCGGCATGGCGGCGACCGGGCCGGCTTCGTGCAGCGCGCGCAGCGTGCGGAACTCATCGGCCACATCGGCAATGTACTGTACAAAATCCGGGAAATCCTCAAGCAGGTGCAGGTAACCGCCCAGGCCGATGCGGTCGATCTTGGCGCGCAGCAGCGCGCGGCGCACATGGTTCCAGTAGCCTTTGGCGTCGCGGGTCGGGTCTCCGCCCGGCGCAAAGGTCGGCGCGCCGCCAAGGCCCACCGGGAAGAGGTAGGGGTGCAGCCGCAGTTCATGCACCGGGGCGTTCACGCCGGCGCACATCCGCGCCTCATAGCCGGAAAAGACACATTTTATGATGCCGTCAAAGCCGAACTGCTCAAAATACGGCCCGTAAGGTTCGACGCCGACCCAGCTGTCATCATAAAAGACATAGGCCTTTTTGCCATAGCTGTGCACAATATCAACAAGTTCCCGCCCGAAGTCGGCCACAAACCGCTGGGTGAAGAACATGTACTCCTGCTTGTGGAGCGAAGGCGGCATATGGGTGACCTGGAAATTGCCCTTGTTGATGAAATCCTCGGCTGTCAGCGGGTAGCCGTGCTCGGCCTCGAAATCTTCCAGCGCCTGTTCCGATACGGTGAAATCATAGCTGCCCCAGTCGGTAAAGAGCGAGCGGTTGCGCGTGTCTGAACCCCAGATCCAGACAAAGTTGTAAAACATGCTGGTGAACCGCACAACGTTGGTGTCGGGGTGTTCCTCGCACCATCTGTGCAGCCAGGTTTTCAGGTATTCACGGGCGACCGGGGTGCGCGGGTCAACCGGCATCAGGTGTTCCTTCTGCCAGTTGTTGGTGACATGGTTGTACATCGAGATCTCTTCCCAGATGCGATAGGCCAGGAAGCTGACGGTGTACAGGTGCCAGGGGGCGGGGTCGTCAATCACGACACAGCCCGAAGCGGCGTTCCAGTGCCAGGCGTCACGCGGGAGCAGGCAGCCGGCCGTGCGGTCCCACACCTGCCAGCGCGGCAGCGCGCGGGGCCCGTCATTGACCCGGAACTGTTCGGTGAAAAAGTCGGCCAGCAGCTCGATTGAAAGCGCGCCGCCTTCAGCCGGGCGGGGGCTGGTGGAAAGGAAGGTCTGCTGCAGACATTCGGGGTGGGCTTTGGCCCATTCGTTGTGGTCGCGGATGATGCAGATGGTGGAGTAGATGTCGTACCCGGCGGTTAAAATCTCATCCGAAAGCTGGGTGCCGTCGCTGTCACGGATCACATCGGCGCCCCAGCGCTTGGCCAGCTGCAGGGTCAGGGCCTCGCAGCCGGCTTCGCCGGGCAGGGTAAAACCGCCGGAAGTCGGGATATTCATAGTCGATTCGCCTTTCTTTGGGTGAAATGAAGGGGTCGGGTTTGCCTGTTCGGCGGGAATACGGCCGTTCAGATCTTTACCCGCCTGCAGACCGCAACGGCCTGGGCGCGGGAAAGCGGGGCGCCGGGTTCGGCAGGCAGGTCTTCGGGCAGCAGATTGGCCGAACGCGCCCGCGCCACTACCCCGCCGGTGCCGGGCACCGTGCAGCGGATCGCGTAGCCGGGCATCAGAACAGCCAAAAACTCACCCAGCGTTACGGCCCGGGCCGGGTGCAGGCAGCCGTCCGCCCCCCAGGCCGGGGGGATCAGGTTGTTTTGCACCGCGCACTGTACGGCGCCGGCAAACGGGCTTGCGCCGACCACATCGGCAAACGGGCTTCGATACCCGTTAACCGGGAACAGGTGCAGCGCCGTCGTGACCAGGCTCAGCGCATCGGCGCGGGTGAGCGGGGCGGCGTCGTCATAGCCGGCGTAAGGGTCGCCGACAGCGGGCTGCTTCAGATCGGCCGGCGGCGCCAGCGGCTCACGAACGCCGCAGGGGAGCCAGGGGCCGCGGGCCGGTGGCTGAACGCCCAGGATTCTGCCCAGCGCGCCGCCGATGAACCCGGCGGCTTTGTAAGCCCCAAAATCGTTCGGGTGGGTGTAGTCGCCGGGGTAAAACCAGGCCTTGCTGGCCTCCCGCCCGTCGGCCTTGATCGCCTGCATTGCATAGGCGTGCAGATCGATGACAGGGGTGCTGGTTTCGGCGCCCAAGCGGAAAACGGCGGCCGCATAGTCGGCCAAAAGGTCGTTGTAACGGGTTTCGTCGGCCCAGCTGTTGCGGGCCAGCGGGGTCACCAGCACCGGCGCCGCGCCCTTGCGGCGGATACGCTCAATATAGCGGCGCATCCGCTCGGTATAGCCGCCTTCGGCGGTAAGGTGGGGCAGTTTCTGGTCGTTGTGGCCGAACTGCAGCAGCACCCAATCGCCGGGGCGCAGCCGGGCTTCCACAATCGCCCAGTGGCCTTCTGTTTCAAAGGTTTCGGTTGTCAGGCCGGAGTGGGCATGGTTTGAAACGCAGAACCCTTCGGGCAAAAACCAGCCAAGCATCTCGCCCCAGCCGGCATACGAGGTAAACGGCGCGTAGGGCACGGCGGCGCTCTGGTCTGTCACGGTGGAATCGCCGAGCAGAAACACCCGGCGGAGGGTTCCGGGCGCGCTTTCCACCCACAGGCGGCGCAGCCCGGCGCCAACCGCCGTCACATCCACGGCGGGGTTCAGCCAGGGGTCGGTGTCGCCTTCAGAGATCAGCGGCACAACGTCCAGGACAAAGGGGACTGTGATTTGTTCGCCTGCGGCCAGTACGCCGCGCCAGGCCAGGCGGCGGCGCCCCACAAAGACAAGCGCCTCGCCGCCTTCACCGCAGATGGTTACCTCACCGGTATAGAGCCCTTCGCCCGGCACGTCGGCCTTGTACCAGACCGGCAGCCTGCGGCCGGCGGCATCCGCGGCCGGCAGGGCCGGCTGCGGCACGGCGAACACACTGCCGTCCCGCCGCACCACGCCCGAAACCGGGCCGCGGTACCACCACATCGGCTGCCAGCCGGCCTGGTGCATCGGGGCGCGCAGGCCGGGGTAGTCCAGCATGACCGCGCCGGTCACAAAACCGCTGCTGCCCGGCCCATGCCAGAGCGCATCGGCCCCCGGGGCTGCAAAGTCGGCCGAATCATGGTATTCCATCGGAACGAACCTCCCAGATGTTCAAATGAAGCGGGCGCACAGGCCGAAGACGGGCCGTGCGCCCGGCGGTGCTGCCGCCCGCTTACAGCGCGCCGTCACTGCGGATGTTGTCGTAATTCAGCACGCCGGCAAAGAAGGCGAGCGCGAGCCCCTGGCCCCAGCCCTGAATCCAGTCCCGGCTGATGCCGCGGTAGCCTTCGCGGTCTTTCATCACGGCGGTGCCGCCCGAGACATTCATGACCCGGCCGTCCGGGCTGACGTTTGCAAGCAGGCCGGGGATACTTTTGTTGATGTACTTGATGTGCAGCGGGTTGCCCTTGGCAATCATCGCGGCCGCAATGCCGGCCGAAGCGCTGATCTCTTCATAGCTTTCGGGGTCGTCGATGATGGTGCGCCAGAGCCCGTCCTCGGTCTGGTGAAGTTTGAGGGCGGCAAGCTGATCGTTCAAACTGCCGACAACATCCAGGTACTTCGGGTAGAGGTAGCATTCGGGCAGGCGCAGGCCGACCTGGCTCATCGTGTAGGCGGCCCAGGCATTGGCGCGGCCCCAGAACATCCCCGACATATGGTCGCCGGTGATGTTGTTGTAGCCGTGGTAGTAAAGCCCGGTAGCGGGGTCCTGCAGATACTTGATGTGCCAGTAATACTGGTTCAGCGCATCGTCAATCAGGGTTTGGTCGTTCAGCAGAACGCCCATCCGCAAAAGGAAGAAGGCCGCCATAAAGAGGGTATCCGCCCACGCCTGCTCGGGGAAATCGTTGTTGGCCGAGACGGTGTGCTGCAGCACATGGTCGCCGAACCGCAGCGCTTCCTTTTCAAGGTAATCAACCTTGCTCTTGGCAATATTGAGGTATTTCTCGTCCCCGGTGTGCTGGTACAGGGTAATCAGGCAGTGGCCCATCGAGCAGGTGTTGACCGTCCAGGTCGGCAGGCCGAGCTCAATGTATTCATCGACCCGGTCTTTGACGAGCTGGAGGTAGCGCTCGTTCTTGGTGACCTCATAGGCTTCGCAGATGCCGTAGTAGGCGACGCCGCAGGGCCAGTCCCAGGTCATGTCCATCCGCATTGTACGGTCAACAATTGCATCGATCGTCTTTTCGATCTGCTGCTTGTCGTAAATCAATCCAGCCATACTAGATACTCCTTTTTGTTTCGGCGGTGCGCCGCCGTTCGTTATCATCATTATATAAGGCCATTGGGGCTGGCGCAAGTGTCATTTGCCTGCCTGGTGACCGGTAAAATCATGTTGCTTCGTGTAATATTCTGACACGGGAGATTCTTTGACCAAAAAAGCGCGGGGCCGCCTTGCAGCAGCCCCGCGCGCTCAGCGATTGCTGTGCTGTACGGTGATGGTATTATTCGGCGTAGATGACCGAACCCGCGTCGATCAGCTCCTGCTTTTCATCAAGGATGTCCTGATAGCCGGCGTCGAGATACTCCTGGCAATATTCCTCATAGGTTGCGTCGAAGTCTTCGGGCGCGGCGGTGATGCAGGCAACATAGGCTTCCTGCCACAGGGCCTTCAGGTCGGCGGTGTAGTCGGCGCTCGATTCAACAACCGAGGTGAAGATCGGGCTGATCAGGCCGGCGTCCTCGTTGGCTTTGCACATATCGTAGGACTGCTGGATCAGATCTTCGTAGCCGGCGGGGGCCAGCAGGCTCTTGTTGGCGGTCAGATCCATCTCCTCATCGCCGTAGGTGATCGATTCGACCACCAGGCACCAGTAGTCCTTGTTCTGGTTCTGGGACAGAGCGGCCTCGCCGGTGTAATCGGCCACGAGGGTGTTGATGCCATCCTCGCCCACGGTGTAGGTTTCGCCCTCAACGCCATACTGCATGTAGGTCAGGTTCTCGGGCTGGCTGAGCCATTCCAGGAACATGTAGACCGCGGCGCGCTCCTCGTCGGTGGACTGGGAGTTGATGCCCATGATCATGCCGTAGCTCGGGTATTCATAGTAGTACGGGGTGTAGCCTTCGGCCACGATGCTCGGGGTGGAGTTGAGGATCGCCACCTCGGCGTTGGGGTCATTCGCCAGCAAACTGGTGAAGACGTCGGTGCCGTTGGACATATAGAAGCTGTAGGTGCCGCATTCGCCCGAGACAAACTTGCCCTTTTCCATCGCGTCGTCGGTGGTCAGGTAGAAGTTCGGGTCCAGCGTGCCGGCGTTGTACATTTCATTGAAGGCGCGCAGGTAGTTTTCGGTGGCGCTCCAGGTGAAGGGGGCGACGTTCAGATCAAGGTAAAGCGCGAGCTCTTCGTCGGTGGTGCCTTCCTCAATCCAGGGGTAGAAATAGGTGAAGGAACCGATGATCAGCTCATGGTTGTAGGTGCCAAGGCCGGCTTCCTGCCAGGCGGCCAGCACTTCCTGCAGTTCCTCCCAGGTGGTGGGCACTTCCATGCCGACCTGGTCGCACCAGTCTTTGCGGATCAGGGTGACCCAGTTGTAATAGTAGGGATCGCGCTCGGCAAAGATGAAGGCCTGATGGTCGTCGATGGTGCCGTAAGTCTCAATCGTTTCCTGCATCTTGGCCCAGTAGGTCGGGGCGTAGAAGGCGAGCTCGTCATAATCGATATCCTGCATCGCGCCTTCGTCATAGTAGGAGACGGCCTGCGGCATATCGTAGTGCATGATGATGTCGGGCGCGGTGCCGGCCGCGATCATCTGCATATAGTCGGTGACTTCGTTCGAACGGGAGATTGCGACATACTCCACATCGACGTTGTACTTCTCGCCAAATTCCTGCTGCACCCACTGGGTGTAGTAGTTGTCGGCCACGTTCCAGTTTTCGAAGCCGCGGTCATACACCGGGATCTGGATTGTGACCCTCTCGGGGAAGCCGGCCGAATAGTCGGTATAAGAACCGGAGGCGGCCGCCTCGCCGGTGCTGGCCTCGCTCGAAGCCTCGCTCGTGGTGGATTCGGCGGATTCACTGGCAGCGGCCGAAGAGCCGGAGCCGCCGCACCCTGCCAGCAGGGTGGTTGTCATGGCAGCTGCCATGACAATGGCCGCTGCGCGCTTGGTTTGCTTTCTCATGGGTTCCCTCCTTAAAGGAATAAGTGGTTCGTATCGATACAACCGGATTGTTGCCCGGTTAATCCTGGGGAAGATGTTAGCCTTTGACGGCGCCGACCATCGTGCCCTGCACAAAATACTTCTGGATGAAGGGGTACACGCAGATGATCGGTACGGCGGCAAAGATGATGCAGGCGGCCTGCATGACATCGGGGTTGGTCATGATCTGGCTGGTCACGCCCTCGGCCTGGAAGCTTTCGGTTGCGGCGACAATCAGGTAGTACAGTTTGAGCTGCAGCGGGCGCAGTTCAACGTTCTGTTTGATGTAGTACAGCGCGTCGGAGTAGGCATTCCACCGGCCGACCGCGTAGAACAGCGCGATCGTCGCGATGATCGGCTTTGAAAGCGGCACAACGATGCGGCCGAGGATCGTAAAGTGGGAAGCGCCGTCCAGCCGGGCCGATTCGATCAGGCTTTCGGGGATCGCGCCCTGGAAGTTGTTCTTCATGATGAGCAGGTTATACGGCGCAAAACAAAGCGGCAGGATCAAACACCAGATTGTGTCAAGCATGTTCAGCTCGTTCATCAGCAGGTAATCGGGGATCGTGCCGGCCGTGAAGTACATCGTGAACATAATCATAAAGGTCATGACCTTGCGGCCCTTGAGCTCGGGCCTTGTCAGCACATAGGCCGCGCAGATCGTCAAAAACATGCCGATGGCGGTAAAGATGACGGTGACTTCCACCGTGACCCACAGCGAGGTGATGATCGAATTGTCGTGGAAAACGCGGTTGTAGGCTTCCAGGTTGATGCCGGTATCGCTCATCGGCCAGAGCACAACCCGGTGCGCCGCAACATAGGCGTTGTCCGAAAGGCTTTTGGCCAGGATGTTGATGAAGGGCAGGATGCAGGTGAGCGAGGCGGCGCCGACAACAAGCATGCAGAGCGCGTCGCCCACAAGGTTGAGCACGCGGTTGCCGGTCCACTTCTTTTTGTGAACCAGGGCTTCCTGGGTGGCGGGTGTGGCCATAAGGGTCCTCCTTTCTCACAGCAGACCGTCTTCGCCGAGTTTCTTGGCGGCAAAGTCGGAGGCCAGAACAAGAATCAGGCCGATGATCGACTGGAACAGGCCGAGCGCGGTCGATTCGCTGAAGTTGTTGGCCTGGAACCAGCGGTACACAAGCACCGGGATGGTGGTGGTGAATTCGGTCACGGCGGCGTTGGACAAGGCCAGGATGCGTTCAAAGCTGCCGCCCATCAGCTTGCCGAGCTGCATAATCAGCATCGTGACGATGGTGGAACGGATGCAGGGCAGCGTGACATGCAGGCATTGCTGGAAGCGGTTGGCGCCATCCACCTTGGCGGCCTCATACAGTTCGGCGTTGACGTTGGTGATGGCGGCCAGGTAGATGATGGTGCCCCAGCCCATGGTCTGCCAGACGCCGATAACGACGTAGGTGAACAGCCACCAGCCATCCTCCTGCAGGAAGGGAATCTCAGTGCCGCCGGAATTTGTAATCAGGATGTTGATAATGCCGGTGCCGGTTGTGAACATCTGGTAAGCTGTGGCGCCGATGACAACCCAGGAAAGGAAGTGCGGCAGATACAAAAGGGTCTGGGTTGTGCGCTTGAACCATTTGACACGGATTTCGTTGAGCAGCAGCGCCAGGATGATCGGCATCGGGAAACTGAAGATCAGATCCAGAATGTTGAGCAGCAGCGTGTTGAACACGGCTTTGCCGAAGTCACGGTGGGTGAAAACTTTCTCAAAGATCTGAAGCCCCACAAACTCACTGCCGGCGTAGCCGCGCGCAACCTTGTAATCAAGGAAGGCGACGGACAAACCGCCGTAGGCAAAGTACTTGAAAACAATGATGAAGAGCATCGGGAGTATCATCAGGACGTACAGCTCCCAATCGCGCTTCAGGTAGAAGCCGGGCCCCTTTTTGCGGACGGTCAGGTCGTTAGCGGCCGGTTTGGCTTTGGTTTGCGCCATGCAATTTCCTCCTGTTCCTGCTTTGTGTGGCGCGGCGCCGTGTGTCCCTCCCTGCAAGCGGGAAGAAAAATCACCACAAACGCGCCGATGCCGTCTAAATTTATTATGCATATTCACCATGGACGTGTCTTTGCAAAGATGCACGAAAAATGTGCAATTTCGATTATTTATAAAATCAAGAAGAGCAGCAAAAATCTATGCATAAGTTTCAATAATCCATCTTTGTTAACGGTTTGACATGATTATTTTACATATCTCACAATTGAGACAATATTTCTTTGTGTATGTTTCACATAAATCGGCGTTTTTGACGATTTGGACTGGCGCTTTCCTGCAGGTGAGAGTATAATGGTGGACGAAGCGTAGAAAATCTGACGGGGATTTTTGTCATTCTGCCCAAAAAAGCGCCTGTTTGCAGGTGCTCGGCATAAAAAGGAGGCGAGCCTATGCCGCGGCAACCACGCGCCGTGATTGAATATCGAAATTATGAACTTTCGGCGGAGTTCCCGATCCAGCTGCTTTCGGGGGAACAATGGCGCATTTCTGATGTGCCGGCCGGCGTGCTGCACTTTCATAACTGCCTTGAAATCGGGCTTTGTGAATCGGATGGCGGCACCCTGGGGTTTCAGGATGAGCAGCGCCCTTTTCACGCCGGGGATGTCACGGTGATTGCCGGGGATGTGCCGCACACCACCTGGTCAGACCCGGGCACCGCGAGCAAATGGAGTTACCTGTTCCTGAACCCTGAAGAACTGCTGCACCCGTTTTCCTATGCCCTGCCCTATGATGCCGGCTACCAGCCTGCGCTGCAGGGGCATTATTACATCCTGCCCGAAGCCGAGTACCCGGTTGCGGGCAGCCTGGTGCGGATAATGATGCGGGAAATGCAGGAAAAATCCGCAAGTTACCAGCTCAGCGTCCGCACGCTGTATCTTGCGCTGAGCATTGAGCTCATGCGGCTGCAGGCGCAGCAGGGAAGCGCCAACATGGCGGCCACCATTGCCATTGCGCCGGCGCTGGCATATATCAATACCCATTACAAAGAGGATTTCCCGATCGAAACGCTCGCGGCGCTCTGCGGGATGAGCCAGTCCCACTTCCGCAAAACCTTCAAGGCGCTTTTGGGCGTGGGGCCGCTTGAACACCTCAACCGCACCCGGGTTTTGCGCGCCTGCTCGCTCATGCGGGTCAGTGAGGATTCGATCCTTTCAATTTCGGGCAAGGTCGGGTTTCAATCCCTGTCCAGCTTCAACCGGCACTTTATGGCTGAAATGGGAACAACCCCCAGCAAATGGCGCCGGGCCGAGGGCAACAACCCCAAAACGGCGGTGCTGAAATATGCCGGCTGGCTTACCCCGCCCGATTCCATTGAGATGGAGGCCGCCCGGCACCGCAAAAATGAAGCGGCCCGGTACCGCAAGAACAAATAAAAAATACGGAGGGTACGGAGATGAAAGAATATAACATTTTGGAATACGGCGCCAGCCCGGCCGCCGGCAACAACGCCCCGGCCGTGCAGGCGGCCATCCGTGCGGCCGCGGCGGCAGGCGGCGGGCGGGTTACGGTGCCGGCCGGCGTATTCACCTGCGGCAGCCTGCGGCTCAAAAGCAACGTGGAGCTGTACTTGAGCGCCGGGGCTGTGCTGCGCAGCTCACTTGACCCGGCGGCAATCGAACCCTTCCGTACTGCCCGCGGCGATGATGAGATGGACGGCTGGGCCGGCGGGTTCTTCCTTGGGGCCGAGGGCGCGCGCAACGTCACGATCAGCGGTCCCGGTACCATCGACGGCCAGGGCGGTCAAGTCTTTTTTGATGAAAACGAGGACAACGGCTTCCATGAATGTCCCAAAACCTGCGCCGACTTCCGCCCGCGGATGCTATTGCTTGAAGATGTCGAGGATCTGACCATCCGGGATGTGACGTTAAAGGACGCCGCCTTCTGGACGCTGCACATGGCAGGCTGCCGCCGCGTGCGGATTGAGGGCATCCGCATTTTGAACGATGACCGCGGCGCGAACAACGACGGCATTGACCCCGACTGCTGCCAGGATGTTGTGATCCGGGACTGTATCGTCCGCACAGGTGACGACGCGATTGTCGTCAAATCCACCGGCCCGATGGCCCGGCGGTATGGCCCAAGCCAGAACATCACAATCAGCGGCTGCGTGCTCCACTCGCGGGACTCCGCGCTCAAGATCGGCACCGAAACCCACGGTGTGATCCGCAACATTGTACTGGCCGACTGCATTGTTGACGACTGTTCCCGCGCCGTCGGGATCTGGGTGCGGGACGGCGGCACCGTTGAAAACATCCAGGTTCACCACCTGACCGGGGCCACCCGCCGCTATGCCGACCGGTACGCCGTCCCCGGTGCGCCGGGCTGGTGGGGCAAGGGCGAGCCGCTCTTCATCAGCGCAACCCGCCGTGCCGGGAAGGAAAACTTCCCCGGCGTGATTCGCAATGTGAGCTTCGACCACCTGACCCTGGCCTGCGAGAGCGGCGTCTTCTTCGCCGGCGAACCCGACGCGCCGATCTATGACGTCCGGCTTTCCGATTTGTCCATGACCTTTGCCAAACAGGGCACCCAGCCCGGCGGTTTGTTTGACGAGCAGCCCAGCGCCCGCGGGGTCTACCCCCATGCGATCCCGGCGCTCTACGCCCGCTGTGTGCATGGGCTGGATCTGCGCGGCTGCACCGTGCGCAACGCCGGCGGTACGGCCTGGAGCGGCCGCCTGACCGAAGCCGAGGACTGCCGCCGCACCCACATTGAACTGGAGGAAATCACCCATGAATAACCCCGACCTGCGCCCCGTTTTCCGCTGCCACTTCCGCGGCCTGCTTGCGGCCGAACCCGCCCCGGCGCAGCTGGAAACGATCAAAGCCGAAGCTGCCGCGGCCATCCGGGCTGGCCGGCTCATGACCGCGGCCTGTTACCGGTTCGGCAGCGAGCTGTTTCTGTTCTGCGAAGCCCTCGGCGAACCTTGCAGCCCCGAAGCGCTTTTGCCTGCCTTCAACCCGCTGCTGGCCCCCTGGCCCCAGAACGGGGAACTGCGCCGCTGGGCCGTGATGTACAACATCTACTGGCACAGCGTGCCGAAAAACGCCGCCGACTGGCGCCGCCCTGCCCCGCCCGCACTGCGCCGCGGCCGGATTGCCCGGCTTCAAACTGACAAGCTTTTTTCCTACTGCTACCACCACACCGCGATTGTACAGGAGGGGCTTTTGCAGGGCGACCGCTACCACTCGATTGCGCTGCATGAAAACACCCTCTTCAGCTATTTTGAGGAACCCAAGACGATGGTGAACATCCGCGGCGTGGCCGAGCAGCCCTCGCCGGCGCTTGCGGCCTGGGAAGCCGCCGACCCCGAAAGCCACTTCATCCGCCTGCCCGGCGCTGCCGGCAACTTCCTCTTCCTGCCTGCCGTCTTTGCGTTCGGGCAGGAGAGTGTCTGACGGGGGTGTGGCATGATACTCAACCGCAACACCGTTTTCCTGGCGGAACAGGATCTGCTGACCCCGCCGGTGCGCGCGGCGCTCGCAGCGCTTGCGCGCGACCGGGACAAGGTCTTTGCCAAAACCGAGGCCCCCGGCGCGCCGGTGCGGCTTGCCGCCGACCCGGCTTGCCGGGCCGAAGCATACACCCTCGCCGCCGGCGGCGGGGCGCTGATCCTCACGGCCGGGGATGATCTTGGCTTTGTCTATGGCCTGTATGAGATCAGCCGCCGCTTTTTCGGCGTGCAGCCGTTTTGGTTTTGGCTTGACCAGGCGTTTGCCCCGCGCGCGGCCGCCGCGGTGGCGGAGGACTTTTCATTTGCGAGCGCCCCGTTCAAGGTGCGTTGGCGCGGCTGGTTTTTGAACGATGAAACGCTGCTGATGGGCTGGCAGCTTGACCGCCGCCCTGAAGGCCCCTGGGAAATGGCGTTTGAAGCGCTGCTGCGCCTTGGCGGGAACCTTGTTATCCCGGGAACCGACGCCGATGCCCGCCGTTACCGTGATACGGCGGCCCGGATGGGCCTGGCCATCACCCACCACCACGCCGAGCCGCTCGGCGCTGAGATGTTCGCCCGCGCCTACCCCGATCTTGCTCCCTCGTTTGACGCCCACCCCGATGCGTTCCGCGCGCTCTGGCGGCAGGCGATTGAGGAGCAGCGCGGGCTGCGGGTGGTCTGGAACCTCGGCTTCCGCGGCCAGGGCGACCGCCCTTTCTGGGAGGAAGATCCCCAGTACAACACGCCGGAAAAACGCGGCGCGCTCATCAGCGCGCTGATCCGCGAACAGTACGACCTTGTCCGCGCAGCTGACCCCGGTGCGCCCTGCTGCACCAATCTCTACGGCGAGACGATGGAACTCTGGCGGCAGGGGCTGCTTGCTCTGCCGGAAGACGTTATCAAGATCTGGGCGGATAACGGTTACGGCAAGATGGTCAGCCGCCGCCAGGGCAACCATGACCCGCGCCTGCCCGCCCTGCCGGAGCCCGGCCAGCCCGGCCCGCACGGGCTGTACTACCATGTTTCGTTTTATGATCTGCAGGCCGCCAGCCACCTGACCCCGCTGGCCAATACCGCTGAATTTGTCGCGCAGGAACTTACGTCAGCTCTCAAGGCCGGCGTCAGGGATTACTGGGTCATCAATGCCTCCAACGTCAAACCGCACACCCGGTTCCTTGATCTGATTGCCCGCATCTGGCGTGACGGCCAGGCTGACGCCGCGGCCGCGACACAGGGCTACGCTGCCGACTACTATGGCCCGGCAGCGGCCCCGGCCGTCGCGGCCTGCCTCGAAGGGTATGCCAAAGCCGCTGTTGCCTATGCGCCGCATGAGGACGCCCGCGCCGGAGACCAGTTCTACCACCATGTGCCGCGTATGCTGATCCATGCCTTTATGACCGACCGCGCAGCGCCGGCCGAAGGGCTGCGCTGGTTATGCGACCTGCCGTCCCTGGGCGGCCAGGTCGCCTGGTGCGCGGTTCGCTATGCCGAAGCCGCCGACAACTATGCGGCTTGTGAACGCCAGTGCCAAGCGGCTGAAGCGGCGCTTACCGGTGCGCCGGCTGTGCTTTTTGCCGACAGCGTCGGTCTCAACGCCGCGCTCTGCGCCAATTGGGCCGAAGGCGCGCTCAGCGTCTGCTGCGCGCTGGCCGCCGGGCTCGAAGGGCGCTGGGCCGACGCCTTCTATGCGGCAGGCCGGGCCAAGCGGGCGTATGCGGCTTCGGTCGAAGCGCTGTTTGCACGCGAACATGGCAAGTGGGTCGGTTTTTATGAAAACGAATGTCAGACTGACCTGCGCCAGACTGTCCGGTTCTGCGCGGCGCTCATGGCCTTCCTGCGAATGCAGGGCGACGGCCCGCACGAGACGGACTGGATGCGCCAATACGGCGACAGTGCGGCCGACCGCCGTGTGATGCTGCTTCTGAATACCCGGCCCCACCCCGACGACGATGCGCTTTGGCGGCTTATGGAGCAGCAGCGAGGCGATACCGGCATGGACGGATGAAAAAATCCTGTCAAAACAGGGGCTTCCGGGTGGAAAAACGCGGCGCGCTGCGTTACAATAAGAGAAACAAATCTCTAACAGGAGGACTATTATGCTCAAACAACTCCGCAAACAGGTTTATGCGGCCAACATGCAGCTGCCGCGCCGCGGCCTTGTCACTTACACCTGGGGCAATGTCTCGGGCATCGACCGCGCACGCGGGCTGGTCGTCATCAAGCCGTCCGGCGTTGAGTATGACGACCTCACGCCCGACGATCTTGTTGTGATCGACCTTGAAACCGGCCGCACGGTTGAAGGCGATCTCAACCCCTCTTCGGATACAAAGACCCACCTCGAACTCTACAAGGCCTTCCCGGCGCTGGGCGGCGTTGTGCATACCCACAGCACCTATGCGGTGGCCTGGGCCCAGGCCGGGCAGGACATCCCCTGCTATGGCACCACCCATGCCGATTATTTCTATGGGGCCATCCCCTGTGCCCGCCACCTGACCCCGGCCGAACTCGAGGAAGACTATGAGCGCAACACCGGCAAGATTATTATTGATACCTTCCGCGGCCGCAACCTTGACCCTGTTGCGGTGCCGGGGTGCCTGTGCCACAGCCACGGCCCCTTTACCTGGGGCAAAGATGCAGCCGAGGCCGTTTACCATGCCGTTGTGCTTGAAGAGGTCGCCAAGATGGCGGCCCTGACCCGCTTTGTTGACCGCGACGCCGCCCCGGCGCCCCAGCACATTTTGGACAAACACTACCAGCGCAAGCATGGCGCCAATGCCTATTACGGCCAGCACAAACAAGAGGGGTAAGGCGATGGAGAGCTTTGCTGTTGCCTGCGCCCGGGGGCGCGCAGTATGAGCGCGCCCAAAATCTGCCGCCGCTGCCTGCTGCGGGATCTGGCCGAGGAGAACGACTACTACCAAAGTGTGCAGCGTTACCGCGCCACCATGCCCAAAAGTAAGCGCACGCCGGACGAAGAATACGAAACCCGCCTGCAAGCCTGCCGCGCCTGCCCGGAGCTTGACAACGGCACCTGCATGGCCTGCGGCTGCTATGTGGAAATGCGCGCCGCCCGCAACGATATGCACTGCCCGAAGGGAGAAGCGTGGTAAACCTGCCCACCCGCTGAGACCCCGCCCGGATCATAAAACACCCCCGCCCCCCGCAAGCAAACGCCTGCGGGGGGCGGGGGTGTTTGTTGTGCAGAGGAAAAGGTACGCTAAGCGGTTTGCCAGACGTCCTTTGCGCCCATCTCGATATACTGCCCGGAATCGGGTTCAAAGTAGCCGTATCGGTCGCCGACAAAGAAGCAGTAGACATCGTACCGGATCAGCGGGCGGCGCGGGGTGGCCGTGACGCAGCCGGCAAACTGCACCACGCTGGCCGGGAACTGCCGCCGCAGGCTGCGCACCGCGGCCTTGACGGTATAGGCGGGCGCATTCAGCCAGAACAGCGCGGCCGCCAGGCACAGCCCGGCCGCCGCCACGGCCAGCCACCGCCGCCGTATCGCCCGCAGCGCCAGAACCAACGCGGCGGCAAGCAGCAGCCAAAGCACAGGCGCATGGTATGCGCCGCCGTAGCAAAAACGGCCGACCGCCGCCCACGCAACGCCCAGGCACAGCCCGGCGGCGACCAAAATCTTGCGAAGCAGAGAAGGGGAGAGACGCGGCATAGAAAACCCTCGCTTCCATCGGTGGTTTTGGTTGGATTTGTTGCCCGTTGAGATTCCGGCAGGCCCGCCGGTTATTCGGAAATTCCAGCGTAAGGTTCGCCGCCAACATGGCGGGGATGTGATGGCGTTTCCCCTCATTCGTAGGGGCCGGATTCTTCCGGCCCGGGAACCCCGCCCCACCGCAAGCACCCCGGGCGGGATAAATCCCGCCCCTACGCACGATGGTGCGGCCCGTTGCTACCGCGGAAACCCCGCAACCATCCTCACCACCATTATATAATACTCTGTCCCACCCCGTCAACGCACCCGCACAGCACAGCGCCCGCCTCTGCTTATGCAAGGGCGGGCATTGCGGGATATTATTGGGGATAGAAATATGGAAATATCAGTTTAAAACGCGGTGACGCAAGAATGCGAAACGTTCTTAAACCTCCGCCACCCACAGCCCGTGCAGGTTGCAGTAGGCGTAGACGGCTTTCGGGGTCTCGCCTTCGGCGAGGGCGAAGGTCGTCTTGGGGGCCTCGCCGGCGGCCAGGCGGTGGACGGCGTAGCCCTTGTCGGTTTCGAGCAGAATCCACTCGATGAAATGCTCGGGGACCATCGGGTGGTCGACGGCGCCGACGGTCACTTCGACGGTGTGGCCCTCCACTTTGGCGACCGGGACATGCTTCTCCTGCGCGGCGTCAACGCTGCCGGGAACCAGCAGCTCCATCTTCTGGCCGCAGCAGAACAGCGGCACGCCGGCGTCTTTCAGGAATGCGACAATGTTGCCGCAATGGGTGCAACGATAAATCTTCATGGGAAACCCTCCGTTATGTATTGCTGAGTGAAATGTTCCGAATCTATGCGGTGCGCTTGCGCGCTTTGCTTCGATGGATTCAGTATACCAGGGCAAGACGGCTTTGTTTGTTGCCACGGCAAAATTTTTGACGCGGGATGAAAAGTTGTGGGGTCTGTGTCGAAAAAGGTGCAAAGTTGCCTTGCAAAATAGCACGCGGGGCTTTATAATAGAACTGGCTGTGAATCCCTTCACAAGCGCCCCCTGCCGCAACGGCCGCCGGGGCACTACTACAGGCAAAGGAGAGAAAATTATGACGTATTCTGCACAAGTCGAAGCTATGTGCCCCATCGCCAAAGGCCCCAAGCACGGCCCGGCGCCCATCCCGGAAGAGGGCGAATGGGTAAAAGCGTACAAAATTGAGGACATCAGCGGCTACACCCATGGTGTGGGCTGGTGCGCCCCGCAGCAGGGCACCTGCAAGCTCAGCCTGAACATCAAGAACGGCGTCATTGAAGAAGCCCTTGTTGAGACCATCGGCTGCTCCGGCATGACCCACTCGGCCGCTATGGCCGGCGAGATCCTGCCCGGCAAGACCATCCTTGAAGCGTTGAACACCGACCTTGTCTGCGACGCCATCAACGTGGCGATGCGCGAACTGTTCCTGCAGATCGTGTATGGCCGCAGCCAGACCGCCTTCTCGGAGGACGGCCTGCCCATCGGCGCAGGTCTTGACGACCTGGGCAAGGGCCTGCGCAGCATGACCGGCACCATCTTCTCCACCAAGGCGAAGGGCGTGCGCTACCTCGAACTGACCGAGGGCTACATCCTCAAGACTGCCATCGACAAGGACAACCAGGTCATCGGCTACCAGTTTGTCCGCCTTGGCAAGATGATGGAAGACATCCGCCACGGTGTGGATGCCCAGACCGCTTACGAGAAGAACATCGGCACCTACGGCCGGTTCAGCGCCGAGCAGGGTGCGGTCAAATGGATCGACCCGCGCGAGGAATAAGAGAAGGAGGTATCATCCATGGCTACTTTTGAATCTCAGGAGCGCCGCATGCCCAAAATTAACGAGTGCCTGAAAGCCAACGGCCTCGAATCTCTGGACGCCTGCAACGAAATGCTCCTTGCCAAAGGCATCGACTGTGACAAGATCATCCGCGGCGTGCAGCCCATCTGCTTTGATAACGCGGTCTGGGCTTACACCCTCGGCACCGCCATCGCCGTCAAGCGCGGCCTGAAGAACGCCGCCGACTGCGCCGCCGCCATCGGCGAAGGCCTCGAAGCCTTCACCGTTCCCGGCTCGGTCGCCGAGCAGCGCCATGTCGGCCTGGGCCACGGCAACCTCGGCGCGATGCTGCTGCATGAGGACACCCACTGCTTCGCCTTCCTGGCCGGCCACGAATCCTTCGCCGCTGCCGAAGGCGCGATCGGCATCGCCCGCACCGCCAACAAGGTCCGCAAGACCCCGCTGCGCGTCATTCTGAACGGCCTGGGCAAGGACGCCGCCATGATCATCAGCCGCATCAATGGCTTCACCTATGTCAAGACCGATTTTGACTTCAAGACCGGCGAACTGACCATCGTCAGCGAGACCCCCTACTCCGACGGCGAGCGCGCCGCCGTCAAGTGCTACGGCGCGAACGACGTGCTCGAAGGCGTCGCGATCATGAAGCATGAGAGCGTCGAGGTTTCGATCACCGGCAACTCCACCAACCCGACCCGCTTCCAGCACCTCGTGGCCGGCACCTACAAGAAGTGGGCTATCGAGAACGGCAAGAAGTACTTCTCGGTCGCTTCGGGCGGCGGCACCGGCCGTACCCTGCACCCGGACAACGTCGCGGCCGGCCCGGCCTCCTATGGCCTGACCGACTCGATGGGCCGTATGCATGGCGACGCCCAGTTCGCCGGCTCCTCCAGCGTCCCGGCTCACGTCGAGATGATGGGCCTGATCGGCGCCGGCAACAACCCGATGGTCGGCATGACCGTCGCCTGCGC
>NBJMR02800__coassemble_1303_pt1 | contig 90695 bp, 79 predicted proteins | sample NBJMR02800__metabat2_low_PE_045 | metagenome-assembled genome bin NBJMR02800 | reverse complement strand
GACATCGCCTACAACCAGCCCAAAACCCTGCCCTACCCGACCGAGAACCCCTGGGCTTGACGCCTGAGCGGCTATGCCGCGAAATTGCGCGCAGCGCAATGCGTCAACAGGCGGAGCGAAGAGCGAGCCTGTTCCACTGCTATCGGCCGCCGCTCAGGCGGCCAATGCAGGGGTGCCGCGCAGTGAACCATGTGCAAAACAGGCTATGCCGCGAAATTGCGCGCAGCGCAATGCGTCAACAGGCGGAGCGAAGAGCAAAATTTTGCCGCCGTCCCGCCGCAGACATAGAATCAGAATGAGGAGGAAACAACCAATGGACAAAACAGAACTGCAAAAAATCAACGCCTATTGGCGGGCGTCCAACTATCTGGCAGCCGGGCAGCTCTACCTGCTGGACAACCCGCTGCTGCGCCGGCCGCTGACCCGCGACGATGTCAAGAAAAAGATCGTCGGCCACTGGGGCACCGTGCCGGGCCAGAACTTTGTGTATGTGCACCTGAACCGTGTAATCAAAAAGTATGACCAGGATATGATCTTGATCTCGGGCCCGGGCCATGGCGGCAACTTCTTTGTTGCAAACGCTTATCTGGACGGCACCTATTCGGAGGTGTACCCGAACATCAGCCGTGATGAGGAAGGTATGCGCAAGCTGTTCAAGCAGTTCAGCTTCCCCGGCGGCATCTCGAGCCATGTCGCGCCCGAAACCCCGGGTTCGATCAATGAGGGCGGCGAGCTGGGCTATTCGATCGCCCACGCCTTTGGCGCCGTGTTCGACAACCCGGACCTGATCGCCGCCGTCACGGTCGGCGACGGCGAGGCCGAAACCGGCCCGCTGGCCACCTCCTGGCAGAGCAACAAATTCCTGAACCCGGTCGGTGACGGCGCGGTGCTGCCGATCCTGCATCTGAACGGCTATAAGATCAGCAACCCGACCGTCTTTGGACGGATGACCCGCGAAGAAATGGAGCATTTCTTCCTCGGCTGTTCCTGGAAACCCTATTTTGTCGAGGGCGACGAGCCGATGGCGATGCACGAAAAGATGGCCGAGACCCTGGATACCGTGGTGGAGGAAATCCACGATATCCAGCGCCGCGCCCGTGCTGGCGAGGACCTTGGCCATATCCAGTGGCCGATGATTGTTCTGCGCACCCCGAAGGGCTGGACCGGGCCGAAGGTGGTGGACGGCAAGCCGATCGAAGGGACCTTCCGCGCCCATCAGGTGCCGATCGATCTGACGGTTGGCACCCCGAACCAGGAAGAGCATATGGCCCAGCTGGAAGAATGGCTGCGCAGCTACAAGCCGGAAGAACTGTTTGATGAAAACGGCACCCTGATCCCTGAATTGCAGGAACTGGCCCCCACCGGCGACCGCCGGATTGCGGCCAACCCGCACGCCAACGGCGGCAAGCTGCTGCATGACCTGCGCACGCCGGATTTCCGCAGCTATGCGGTGGATATCCCGTTCCCGGGCAGCGTCGAAAAGCAGGATATGATCGAGCTGGGCGGCTACATCCGCGATGTATTCAAGCTCAACGCCGACGCCAAGAACTTCCGTATCTTCGGACCGGACGAAACCATGTCCAACCGGCTGTACAAATGCTTTGAGGCAGAAAACCGCGATTGGAACTCCTCAATGGTGGAAGGCGACGAATTCCTGGCCCGCAACGGCCGCATTATGGACTCGATGCTTTCCGAGCACCTGTGCGAAGGCTGGCTTGAAGGCTACCTGCTGACCGGCCGCCACGGCTTCTTTGCCTCTTACGAAAGCTTTATCCGCGTGGTTGATTCGATGGTCGCGCAGCATGCCAAGTGGCTGAAGGTGTGCAACCAGCTGCCCTGGCGGCAGAGCATCGCCTCGCTCAACCTGATTCTGACCTCCAATGTATGGCAGCAGGACCACAACGGCTTCACCCACCAGGACCCCGGCTTCCTTGACCACATTGCGAACAAGAAAGCGGACGTGGTTCGCCTGTACCTGCCGCCGGATACCAACTGCCTGCTTTCCTGCTTCGATCACTGCATCCGCAGCCGGGATTATGTCAACGTCCTTGTCACCTCGAAGCATCCGCGCCCGCAGTGGCTCACGATGGAGCAAGCCGTCAAGCACTGCACCCAGGGCGTCGGCATCTGGGACTGGGCTTCGAGCGACGCCGGCGAGGAACCCGACCTCGTGATGGCCTGCTGCGGCGACACCCCGACGCTGGAGACGCTGGCCGCCGTTACGATCCTGCGCGACGCGATGCCGGAGCTCAAGATCCGGGTCATCAATGTGGTGGACCTCATGAAGCTCGAACCCAGCACCAAGCACCCGCACGGTTTGTCCGATACGGATTACAATGCGCTGTTCACCAAGGACAAGCCGATCATCTTCAACTTCCACGGCTATCCGACCCTGGTGCACGAGCTGACCTATGAGCGTGCCAACCGCAATCTGAGCGTCCATGGTTACCAGGAGGAAGGCACGATCACGACCCCGTTCGATATGCGTGTGCAGAATGAAATTGACCGCTTCCACCTTGTCAAGGATGCGATCAAGCACCTGCCCCAGCTTGGCAACCGCGGCGCCTATCTGATCCAGCAGATGAACGACAAACTTGTTGAGCACAAGCAGTACATCCATGAAGTCGGCCAGGATCTGCCCGAAATCCTCAACTGGAAGTGGCACCTGCCGGAACAGAAGTGAACCCGTAACGCAGCCCCGTGAGTTGGAGAGGCTGAGCGTTTAGAGTTCCGAGTCTTAAGGAACGCGCCTGCAGCGCGATTATGAAAAGAAAACCGGAAACGGCCGGCTGAATTTTCAAATCGCGTTGCGGGTGCGTTTTTGTTTTCGGCGCTCAAGTCTAGTTAAAAAACTATCAGCTTCCTCTTGCGCGCGGGGGGGATTCTGCGTATAATAGAAGCAGGTACGGCGATTGTGCTCAGGGCCGACGCCGGATCAATGATTTGCAAATGTGATCGAGAGGAGTTTTTACCATGGGTTTGGGCAAAAAGACCATCGACGATGAAAACTACGCCGGCAAGCGGGTGCTTGTCCGCTGTGACTTCAACGTCCCGATGAAGGACGGCGTCATCACCAACGACAACCGTATCAACGCCGCGCTGCCGACCATCCAGAAGCTGATTAAGGACGGCGCCAAGGTGATCCTGTGCAGCCATCTCGGCAAGCCGAAGAATGGCCCCGAAGCCAAGTTCAGCCTTGCGCCGGTTGCGACCCGCCTGGCGGAAAAACTCGGCCAGCCGGTCACCTTCGCCGATGACGACAATGTTGTCGGCCCCAAGGCCAAGGCCGCTGCCGCCACGATGGGCAACGGCGATGTTGTGCTGCTGCAGAACACCCGCTTCCGCAAGGAAGAAACCAAGAACGAAGATACCTTCAGCCAGGAGCTCGCTTCCCTGGCCGATGCATATGTGGATGATGCGTTCGGCTCCTGCCACCGCGCCCACTGCTCTACCGCCGGCGTGACCAAGTATGTCACCGATACCGCGGTCGGCTATCTGATGGAAAAGGAAATCAAGTACCTCGGCAATGCGGTGAACGATCCTGTCCGTCCCTTCACCGCTATCCTCGGCGGCGCCAAGGTTGCGGACAAGCTCAACGTCATCGCCAACCTGCTGGAGAAGGTCGATACCCTCATCATCGGCGGCGGCATGGCCTACACCTTCCTCAAAGCCCAGGGCTATGAGATTGGCAAGAGCCTGTGCGACGATTCGAAGCTCGACTACTGCAAAGAGATGATGGCCAAGGCCGAGGCCAAGGGCGTCAAGCTGCTGCTGCCGGTCGATACCGCCTGCATCACCGACTTCCCCGACCCGATCGACGCGCCGGTTGACACCAAGATCTACCCCGTCACCGAGATGCCGGCCGATATGGAAGGCTGTGACATCGGCCCCGCCACCATGAAGCTGTTTGCCGACGCCGTCATGGCTTCCAAGACGGTTGTTTGGAACGGCCCGATGGGCGTGTTTGAAAACCCGACGCTGGCCGCCGGCACCCTCGCGGTTGCCAAGGCGATGGCCGAAAGCGACGCCACCACCGTCATCGGCGGCGGTGATTCCGCGGCGGCTGTCCAGCAGATGGGCCTGGGCGACAAGATGACCCACATCTCCACCGGCGGCGGCGCCTCGCTCGAATACCTCGAAGGCAAGGAACTGCCCGGCATCGCCTGCATCCAGAACGCCTAAGGTATATCTGAAACTGTATAGAAAACCGCAGCGCGCGGCGGCTCGGCCGCCGCGCATTTTTCGGTAGAATTTGGTATTGTATAAAACAAAGGAGATTCAACGCTATGGATAAACAGAACCGCAAAGCCATCATTGCCGGCAACTGGAAGATGAACAAAACCCCGACCGAGGCCGGGCTGCTGCTGGATGATTTGATCCCGCAGGTTGAGTACGCCGGCTGCGAAGTTGTCGTCTGCGTGCCTGCCACCGACCTGGCTGTCGCCGTTGCCAAGTGCGCGGGCAGCAACGTCCATGTCGGCGCCCAGAACGTCCACTTCGAAAAGTCCGGCGCCTTCACCGGCGAGATCAGTGCGGATATGCTCGTTGACCTCGGGGTGGAGTATGTGGTCATCGGCCATTCTGAGCGCCGCCAGTATTTTGCCGAAACCGACGAGACGGTCAACAAGCGCACCAAGGCCGCGCTGGCAGCCGGCCTCAAGCCGATCATCTGTGTCGGCGAAAGCCTTGACCAGCGTGAGCAGGGCGTGACCGAAGAACTCGTCCGCATGCAGGTCAAGATCGCGCTCGGCGGCGTCAGCGCCGAGGAACTCAAAAACGTCGTCATCGCCTATGAGCCGATCTGGGCCATTGGCACCGGCCGCACCGCCACCGCCGACCAGGCCCAGGAAGTCTGCGCGGCGATCCGCAAGGTGGTCGGAGAGCTCTACGGCGAGGATTCGGCAAAGGGCCTGACCGTGCAGTACGGCGGCAGCATGAACGCCGGCAACGCGGCGGAACTGCTTTCGAAGCCGGATGTGGACGGCGGCCTGATCGGCGGCGCTTCGCTCAAAGCCGACCAGTTTGCCATCATCGTCGCCGCGGCGACGAAGGGCTGAGGTTTTAGTGTTTAGAGTTGAGAGTTTAGATGCGGTGTGCGCTTGCGCACGCGGCTTGAGAAAATAGCCGCTATGCTTCTCATTTCTCTTTCAAATCGCGCCGTCAGGCGCACCTTATCGAAACTCTAAACGGTTAACGCTGAACTCTATAACAACGGCAACCCGCAAGTATGAATTGCACTGTTCAATAGCCCAAGACAACGCTTATAAGGGAGCATCACAATGAGCAAAAAACCTGTTCTTCTTTGCATCATGGACGGCTTCGGCTGGACACCCGACCACAAGGAGGGCAACGCCGTCGAGGCCGCCAACACCCCAAACCTGGATAAAATCTTTTCCACCTACCCGATGACCACCATCGAGGCTTCGGGCATGGCCGTCGGCCTGCCCAACGGCCAGATGGGCAACTCCGAAGTTGGCCACACCAATATGGGCGCCGGCCGCATCGTCTACCAGCAGCTGACCCTGATTACCAAATCGATCGAAGACGGAGAAATGAAGAAAAACCCCGTGCTGGTCAAGAATATGAAGGCCGCCATCGACGCGGGCAAGGCCATCCACCTGATGGGCCTTGTCGGCACCGGCGGCGTGCACAGCCACGCCGACCACTGGTTCGGCGTGCTGGATATGGCCAAGCACATGGGCGCAACCAAGGTTTACCTGCACTGCATCATGGACGGCCGCGACACCGACCCGCACTCCGGCAAGGGCTTCCTGGCGGACCTGCAGAAAAAGCTTGACGAACTCGGCATCGGCGAGATCGCGACGGTCACCGGCCGCTACTATGCGATGGACCGCGACAAAAACTGGGATCGCGAGGAGAAGGCCTACGCCGCTTTTGTCTACGGCGAGGGCGAGCGCGCTGCCAACGCCCAGGAAGCGATTGACAAGAGCTATGAAAACGGCGTGACCGATGAGTTCGTCGTTCCGGTCATCACCTGCGAGGGCGGCCGGGTTGAGGCCGGCGACACCGTCATCTTCATGAACTTCCGCCCCGACCGCGCCCGCCAGATGACCCGCATCTTTGTCGATGACGAGTTTGACGGGTTTGAACGCCGCTACGGCCGTTTCCCGGTCAACTATGTCTGCATGGCCGAGTATGATGCCACGATGCCCAACTGCGAAGTGGCCTATCCGCCGGTTGAGCTGCACAATGTGCTTGGCGAATGGCTGTCCAAGCACGGCAAGACCCAGCTGCGCATTGCCGAGACCGAGAAGTACGCCCATGTCACCTTCTTCTTCAACGGCGGCGTGGAAGCCCCCTATGAGGGGGAGGATCGCAAGGTTGTGCCGAGCCCGAAGGTCGCCACCTACGACCTCAAGCCCGAGATGAGCGAGCCCGAGGTTGCGGCCGAGTGCTGCGCCCGGATCGAGAGCGGCAAGTACGACGTCATCATCCTGAACTTTGCCAACTGCGACATGGTCGGCCACACCGGTGTGTTTGACGCGGCGGTTAAAGCCGTGGAAGCGGTGGACGAAGGCGTCGGCAAGGTTGTGGATTCGGTGCTCAAGATGGGCGGCGTCGTGTTCCTGACCGCCGACCACGGCAACGCCGAGAAGATGACGAACCCCGACGGCACCCCCTTCACCGCACACACCACCAACCCGGTGCCCTTCGCGGTGATCGGCGCGGGCGATGTGAAGCTGCGGGAAGGCGGCTGCCTGGCCGATATCGCCCCCACCATGATGCCCTATATCGGCATTGAAACCCCGGCGGATATGACCGGCAAGAGCATCATTGTCAATGAATAAACGGGTGCGAAACCCATAAAAAAACATCACCCCACCTGGCGGAACCATTGCCGGGCGGGGTGATGTTTTTGGCTGTGATAGGGGTCAGGATGAAGAAGGTTGCGTATACCGGCATTTGGGATAGTTGGTGCACCCCCAAAAACGGGTGCCGGCTTTTTTCCCTTTGGTGGCTGTCCGCAGGATGAGTATCCCCCCGCAGCGAGGGCAGACGGGAGGAGTATCTGCAGCACCCTGAGGCACTGGTTGGGGATGCGCTGCTTCCGAACCGGCAACCGCAGGCTTTTTGCAGGTCTTGGCCTTGGCGGCAGGCTGCTTGGCCTGGATGGCTTGGATGTGAGCGAGTTTTTGCACTTCACTGACCTGGGTGAGCGGTTCGAGCTTAGTATACAGTTGATCAATCTCGTCGGCCGTCAACAGATGGCCGGTTTTGCGTACGTTGCTTTTCACGGCGGCCAACAGCGCGTTGCGGTTGACAACATGGTGCTGCCCGTTGGTCAGGGTGACTTTTTTCAGAGTGCAGCGGTTGCTGAACACAATATAAGAAAAGAAGGCGTCCGGCGCCTGACCAAGGTACTGGCTCAACCATTTCAGGTGTACCTTATTTTGCAGAATGGGATTGAAAAAACGCGCCTTTTTCGAGCGCCCGCGCCCGGCGGGCAGGGTCTGGGTCCAGTATGCCTGGTTTTCGTCGCCAAAAATCCAGCCGCTGTAATTCTTTGATTCAAACACATACACGCCGGATTCATGCAGGAGAATCACGTCAATTTCTGTTGTTTCACCGTTGTCTTTTGGGAGATAACAATTGAACAGAAACCGTTTGTGGCCGTCCAATCTTTCAAGGTTTTTCCAAGTCAGGAATTCCCCGTATAAACCTTTGTTCAGATAGGTGGCCAAAAAGGAATTGTGAGTCTGCATATAATAAAGGGTGCGTTTGTGTTGCCGCGAGGAAAATCCGTACCAGACAGCGAGAACAACGAAAAAGCTCAAACTGAACAACAGACCCACCATACGATCACTCTCCAATAATTGGGATGGATCCATTATAATGCAAAAAGAGAAAAAACACAAGCCAACGAAAAAAAGGCGCTGATGGAAGGGGGCGAAAAAATCTGCATAAAGAACAAGGTTTGTGCCCGCCTTTTATACAAACTGCCCTACGCAGAAAGCGGCGTAGATGGCAAGCAGGGCGACGCCCTGGGGGCGGGACAGGCGGCCGCGGAGAAGCGTCGGCAGGATCAGCAGCGCGCTGACCAGCGCAAGCACCGGCAGATCGAGTGCGAGCGAACGGTTGACCCCGAACAGCTGCCGACCCTGTGGGACGGAGAAAGGGGCCAGCGTGGAGGCCACCCCGGTGACCAGCGCCAGGTTCAAAAAATTGGCCCCGATCACATTGCCGAGCGAAAGCGCGCTGTGCCCCTTGGCCAGCGCAGTGATGGCGGTGGCAAGCTCCGGCAGCGAGGTTCCGAGCGCGACAAAAGTCAGCGCGATGACGCTCTCCGGCACGCCGAGCGCTTCGGCCAGCACGGTGCCGTGGTCAACAAGCAGATCCGCCCCGAGGGCAATCGCGGCCGCGCCGGCGACCAGCCCCAGGATGGTTTTCCCCAACGCAGCCGGGGGCTCCTGGGGCATGGTAGAGTCCGCGGCGGGCGCGGCGCGCATCTGGCGCAGCGAAAGCAGCAGGTAAACCGCAAAGACGCCGAGCAGCAAAAGCCCGGCCCCGCGGCTGAAAACGCCGGTTGTGTAGGCCACACCGGCAAAAAGAACCGCCGCCACCGTGAAAAGGGTGGCCGGCAGCCGCAGGCTTTTGGCATCGGCCGCGCCGGGGCGCACGGCGGCCGATACCGCCGCGACCAGCGCCGTGTTGCAGATGACAGACCCGATTGCGTTGCCATAGGCCATCTCACCGTGGCCGGACAACGCCGAGGTGGTGGAAACCATGACCTCCGGCAGGGTGGTGCCGATGGAGACAATTGTTGAACCGATTAAAATTTCAGGCAGACGGAAGCGCCGGGCCAGTGCGGTGGCGGCATCGACAAACCAGTCCCCACCCTTGACCAGCAGCGCCAGGCCGACGAGGAACAGCAGAACAGAAACGAGCATGGCAGCCCTCCTTACGGTGCATAAAAATACAAAACGTACAATATTGCGTGGGAAACGCGATGGAATGATACAAATAGTATAACATTCGGGCGGGATATCCGTCAAGAGCCGGGCGGTTTCCGGGCTGCCCCGTTGCACAATGCGGCCAAATGGGGTATGATAGAACTATACAAATCACGCCCGCCCTGCGGGCCGGGAAAAGGAGAATCCCCATGCGTTACTGCAAAAAATGCACGATGCCCGATACCCGCCCCGGCATCACCTTTGACGCCGAGGGCGTCTGCAGCGCCTGCCGCCATTACGAAAACCGCAAAAACATCGACTGGGACGCCCGGTTCAAGGAATTTGAAAAGTTCTGCGATAAATACCGCGGCATGAACGGCCCCGGCGGCTATGACTGCGCGGTCGCGGTCTCGGGCGGCAAGGACAGCCACTTCCAGGTCTGGATGCTCAAAGAGGTCATGCACATGAACCCGATCCTCTTCAGCGTTGAGGATAACTTCCCGATGACCGCCGCCGGCATCCACAACCTCAAAAATATCAGCGAGGAGTTCGGCTGCACGATCATCTCCTGCAAGCCGAACATCAAGGCGCAGAAGATCCTCATGCGCAAATTCTTCGAAAAATACGGCAAGCCGACCTGGTATGTCGACCGGCTGATCTATACCTTCCCGCTGCACATGGCGGCCAAGTTCAACACCCCGATGCTCTGCTACGGCGAGAACGTCAGCTTTGAGTACGGCGGCAACGCCGACAAAGAGACCTACTCGGCGATGGATCAGATTGAGAACGGCGTCGCGGTCGGCTTCCCGATGGAGGAGCTCATCGGCGACGGCGTGACCGAAAACGACCTGAGCCTGACGCTCGCCCCCTCGGCCGAGGAGCGCGCCAAGCTCGACCCGTTCTACCTGAGCTACTTTGTGCCCTGGAACAGCTACAAGAATTACCAGATCGCCAAGGCCCACGGCTTCCATGACCTGACCCATGAATGGGACCGCACCCACCATGCCGAGAACTTCGACCAGATCGATTCCCGCGCTTATCTTGTCCATTCCTGGCTCAAATACCCGAAGTTCGGCCACGCCGCCGCGACCGACTACACCGCCCGCTATATCCGCTACGGCATGATGACCCGCGAGGAAGCCATCCGGGTCATCAAGGAGCGGGACGGCAAGCTCGACCCCTTGTGCGTGCGGGATTTCTGCAACTTCTGCGGTTACACCGAATCGGAATTCTGGGCGATTATGGACAAGTTCTATAACCGCGACCTGTTCGAAAAGAACGAGTACGGCGAATGGGTGCTCAAGCACCCGATCTGGGAGGAAGGCAAGTAAGCCTTCTTTTGGATACGCGGATACGCCCTGAAACAAACGCAAAACAGCGGCCGGCGGGCAACCCCGCCGGCTGCTGCCATAAGCGGGTGCGCGCTGCACCCCCCGGAAAGGTAACCCATGATTATCAACACCGGCCTGCGCACCGACATCCCGGCTTTTTACACCCCCTGGCTGCTGAACCGCCTGCGGGAAGGCTTTGTGCTTGTGCGCAGCCCCTACGCCCCGGCGACGCTGACCCGCTACCGGCTTGACCCGGCGGTTGTTGACCTGATCGCCTTCTGCACCAAGAACCCCGGCCCGATGCTGCCGCATCTGGGTGAACTGCGCCGGTATGCCGGGCAGTACTGGTTTGTCACGATCACCCCCTACGGCCGCGAGATCGAACCCCGCGTGCCGGAGAAACGCAGGGTCGTGGCGGATTTCCGGGCGCTCTCTCGCGCGGTCGGGGTGGATTCGGTCGGCTGGCGGTACGACCCGATCCTGCTCAACGAGACCTACACCGTCGAGCGGCACCTCGCCGACTTCGAGGCGCTGGCCGCCGCGCTCGAGGGGTATACCAAAACCTGCGTCATCAGCTTTCTCGATCTCTACCAGAAAGTGCGGCGCAACTTCCCCGAGGCCCGCGCCGTCGAGAAGGCCGACCGGCTGCGGCTCGGCGCGGCGATGGCGAAGATTGCCGCCGCCCACGGCATGACCCTCAAGGCCTGCGCCGAGGGGCAGGAGCTCGCGCCCTATGGCGTTGACTGCGGCGGCTGCATGACGATCGCAACCTATGAGCAGGCGCTGCACGCCCGGCTCGCTGCGCCGCGCCGCCCCGCCGCCCGTGACGGAGCCTGCGCCTGCCATCTCGCGGCCGATATTGGCGCGTACAACAGCTGCCCGCACCTGTGCCGCTACTGCTATGCGAACGCCGACCCCGCCGCCGTCGCCGCCAACGCCCGCCGGCACGACCCGGCCTCCCCGCTGCTGCTCGGCCGCCCCGAACCCGGCGACACCATCCGCGAAGCCAAACAGGAAAGCTGGCTGGACGGGCAGATGCGGTTTGATTGAGTTGAGAGTTTAGATGCGGTGGATCGTGCTGCGCGCTCAAAAAATAGTGGCGGGTTTCCGGCGGTTGTTGAAATCGCGCCGCGCCGCGAACGTCCGCGGGCGGGCAATGCCCGCCCTTACGGGGTGGGGCAAACCGGATTGCCGCCCACAAACGCACAGCCCGCCGTCAACCGGGCGGACATGGAATCCGCCCCTACGGAATTTGGTTTCGGGTTGATCGCCATCGATCTTCGTTTTCCACATTTTCTAACGGCTATGGCGAAGGCTGTTTGCCGCTGCGGTCTCAACCATTTATCACCCGCAATTTTTCATTTTTTATTCTTCATTTTTAATTTTTAACGGCTGCTCAGGAGGTATACGACCATGACCAAACACATCATCCTCTGGAAACTGAAAGAAAGCCTGACCCCGGCCGAGAAGGAGACGGTCAAGGCCGGCATCCGGGCGGGGCTCGAGGGGCTGGCCGGGCAGATTCCAGGCCTTGTCGAAATCCATGTTTACACGGCGGGGCTTCCCTCCTCCAACGTTGACCTCATGCTCGATTCGAGCTTCGAAAGCCCGGCTGCGCTCGCCGGCTATTCCACCCACCCGGCCCATCTGGCCGTCGCAAACACCAAAGTCCGCCCCTTCACCGAGCAGCGCAGCTGCTTTGATTTTGAGGTATAGTTCGGCCGCCCGCCCCAAATTGACTTTTGAAAACGGGCTTGGTATAATAGGCAAAGCCAAAACGTGAGAAATGCGGGCGGGGCTGCGCGAGAGTGTGGCCCCGCTTTTGTGTGGCCGGGCGCCGGCGGTGCCCTTGGGGGAGGGGAATCTGTGCAGACGATTTTGATTATGTGCGCGGGGATTGCGGTGGGGAAACTGCTGTTCCCGCGGCGGTGGGCGGTCGGCAACGGCGCGCTGCAGACTGTGCTGACGATCTTGCTGATCTTTACGATGGGTGTTTCGATCGGCCGCAACGAAAACCTGCTGCAAAACCTCGGCTCGATCGGGCTGACCAGCGTGGCGTTCTGCCTGCTCTCGATGGCCGGGTCGGTCGCGGTGGTCTATCTTTCCACCCGCCGCATCTTCCCGCGGCAGGCCGGGCCGGGTGCGGCCGGCGGCGTCACGCTGCCCCGGAAAAACCGGATGGTGCAGGCCGCGCTGGCGGCGCTGCTGCTGGGGGCATTGTGCGGGGGGCTGGGCCTTGGCGGCGCGCCGCTGCGGTTCCTGGTCGCTTCCAGTGACGCGGTGCTGAACCTGCTCATGCTTTCGGTCGGCATCGGCATCGGGATGCAGACCGGCGTGCTCGAGCGGCTCAAGCGCTACCACATCAAAGCCCTCATCATCCCGGCGGGGGTGGTCGTCGGGTCGCTGCTGGGCGGCGTGGCGGGCGCGGCGGTGACCGGCTACCCGCTCGCAGAGGGCCTCGCGATCGCCAGCTGCATGGGCTGGTACAGCCTGGGCGGCGTTACGATTGAGGCGGCTTCGGGCAGTTTGTACGGCGGGGTGGCGTTTTTGGCAAACCTGCTGCGGGAGATTCTTTCTTTCTTTACGATCCCGCTGCTGGCCAAATACCTCAACCCGCCGACCTGCATCGCGGTGGCCGGCGCGACGAGCGAGGACACGACCCTGCCGATGGTGATGAAATACACAAGCGAGGAGTTCGTCGTGCTCTCGGTCCTGAACGGGGCGCTGTGCTCGTTCCTCGTGCCGATCCTGATCTCGCTGTGCTACGCGGTGGGGTGAGGGGGCGCATTTTTCGCCCCGCGCCCCTTGCAACCGGAGGTCAACTGTGCTATAATAACCACGCAATGACGGCAAAGGCGCCGCCTGACAGGGAAACTCTGTCAGGCGGCGCTTTTTCTATTGGCTGCGATTGGAGTGTAAGACTATGGAAAAACTGCCCCGCTATGTCGAGATCGATTACTCAAAATATGACCCCGACATCCCCGAAGATAAGCTGGAAGCCTATTACGGCCTGCCGCGGCAGGTGCGCTTTTGCAAAGAGTGCGTGATGAGCAACCAGAAGCCGAACTCCTGCTATGAGTTTGAGCACACGATCGAATCCAAGAAAAAGACGATGGTCATCCAGGACGACGGCGTCTGCGACGCCTGCCACGCCTGCCACAACAAGGCCAACGGCCGGATTGACTGGGCGCTGCGCGAAAAGGAACTGCGCGAGCTCTGCGACGAATACCGGAAATCGGACGGCAGCTACGACTGCCTGGTGCCCGGCTCCGGCGGCAAGGACAGCTTTTACGCGGCCCATCTGCTCAAATACAAATACGGGATGCACCCGCTGACCGTGACCTGGGCCCCGCATATCTACACCCCCTGGGGCTGGGAGAATATGCAGGCATGGATTCACGCCGGGTTTGATAACTACCTCTGCACCCCGAACGGCATGACCCACCGGCTGCTGACCCGCCTTGCGACCGAAAACCTGTTCCACCCGTTCCAGCCGTTTATCCTGGGCCAGAAGCAGCTTGCGCCCAAGATGGCCGCCAAGTTCGGCATCCCGCTTGTCTTTTACGGCGAGAACGAGGCCGAGTTCGGCAACCCGATCGCCGACAACAACTCCGCCTTGCGGGACGAGCATTTCTTCGCCGTCAACGATTACGACCACATCTACCTCGGCGGGGTCAGCCTGCGCCAGCTTGAGGAAGATTACAAGATCGACAAGGCCGACCTTGCGATCTATCTGCCGTCCGAGACCTCGAATCTTGAGAAAAACCACGTCCAGGTGCGGTATCTCGGCTATTACGAAAAGTGGCACCCGCAGGGGGCCTACTATTACGCGGTCGAGCACGGCGGCTTCCGCCCCGCGCCCGAGCGCACGCAGGGGACGTATTCGAAATACAACTCGATCGACGACAAGATCGACGACTTTTTCTATTACACAACCTACATCAAGTACGGCATCGGCCGCACAACCTACGACGCCGCGCAGGAGATCCGCAACGGTGAGATCACCCTCGACGAGGGCAAGGCGCTCTGCAAAAAGTTCGACGGCGAATACCCCGACCGGTTTGAGAAAGAGATTTTCCGGTATCTCTCGCTTGATAAACAACACTTCCCCTGGGCCAGCCAACTGTTTGAGCAGCCGAAGATGGACCGCGACTACTTTATGCATCTGGCCGACCGGTTCCGCAGCCCGCATATCTGGAAGCGGGAGGACGGGTTGTGGAAGCTGCGCCACACCCCCTACGAAGGCGACAGCGAAGTCCTCTGGGGCGACCCGAGGGGGACGCATCATGAGATGTGAGTCTGGGCATTTCCCCATACGCCAGGAGGTATACCCTATGCCAAAGAAAATCCGCCTGATCGCGCGGCTGGATGTGAAGGACGAAAACCTTGTCAAAGGCATCCAGCTTGAAGGGCTGCGCAAACTTGGCGACCCCAACGCTTTTGCGCGGCGCTATTATGAACAGGGCATTGACGAGCTGCTCTACATCGATATTGTCGCAAGCCTGTATAACCGCAACAACCTTTCGGATATTGTGCGGCGCACCGTTGACGAAGTCTTCATCCCGGTCTGCGTCGGCGGCGGGCTGCGCAGCGTGGAGGATGTGCGCCACATCCTTGCCATGGGGGCGGACAAGGCCGCCATCAATACGGCTGCCATCAAGCGTCCGGCCCTCATCACCGAAGTTGCGAACGCCTTCGGCAGCCAGTGCATGGTGCTCTCGATCCAGGCCAAGCGCAGCCGCACCTGGGCCGGCTGGGAGGCGTACTATGATAACGGCCGCGCCCATTCGGGCTATGACGTCGTAGAGTGGGCCAAGCGCGGCGAAGCCCTCGGCGCGGGGGAAATATTGCTGACCAGCGTGGATTGTGAAGGGCTGCAGCGCGGTATGGACCTTGAGCTGATCCGGGCCGTGACCAAGGCTGTGCACATCCCGGTTGTCTGCGGCGGAGGCGTCGGCTGCGGGGAAGATGTTGTGGAAGCGGCCAACGCCGGGGCCGACGCTGTCGCCTGTGCCGCCGTACTGCATTATAACAAGCAGACGGTGCCCGAGCTCAAGGAAGAAATCCGAGCCGGCGGGGTGGAGGTGCGCGCATGAAAGTGACAGTCATAGATTACGGCCTTTCCAACCTGCGCAGCGTGGCCAATGCGCTGGCCCGCTGCGGGGCCGAAGTCGAACTGACGGCAGACCCGGCCGCCGTGCGGGCGGCCCGGGTATTGGTTTTGCCCGGCGTCGGCGCTTTTGGGGATGGAATGGCAGGCCTGCGCGGGCACGGCCTTATCGAACCGCTGCGGGAAAAGGCCGCAGCCGGCACCCCGCTGCTGGGCATCTGCCTTGGCATGCAGATGCTGTTTGAGGAATCCGAGGAATTCGGCCTGCACGAAGGCCTTGGGCTGATCCCCGGGCGGGTTGTGCGCATCCCGGATCAAACGGTTGACGGCGCGCCGCAGCGGGTGCCGCAGATCGGTTGGCAGCCGCTGCGGCCGGCCGGCGGCCGGAAGGATTTTGCCGGTACCGCGCTGGAAAGCGTGGAACCGGGGCAGGAGTGTTACTTCATCCACAGTTATGAGGCCAAGCCCGCCGCTGCGGCCGACCGCCTGGCCGACGTGCTTTACGGCGGGCGGGTTACCTGTGCGGCAGTGTGCCGCGGCAGCGTGCTGGGTACCCAGTTCCACCCTGAAAAATCCGGGCCGGTCGGCCTTGGCATCCTGCACGATTTTTTGGCCCGCAGCGCCCGCTGATTGGGGCGTGCCGCCAAAACTGACCGGACAGGCAACAAAAATCCAGAAAAAGCGCAAAAACGTCGTTCTATCCATTCCCAAGCCGGCGCAAATGTTGTATAATTCAAACTGGAAAGTTAAAAAATTAACGTTTCGCCCGACAAAGTATAAATTGTCTGCAAAACGTACAAAAAAGGGGTGTCCTGTTTGAAGAAGCTCATCCTGGTCACAAGCCCGCCGGCTTGCGGCAAAACCTTCATTTCCCGCCAGCTGGCGGCTGCGCTCAACCATGTTGTGTATCTGGACAAAGATACTCTGATCCCGCTTTCAAAGCAGATCTTCGCCGTGGCCCACCAGCCGTATGACCGCAGCAGCATCTTTTTCGAAAAGTATATCCGCGACCTGGAATACCAGGTCACGCTTGATCTTGCGATGGAGGCGCTGCTCTACGACGATATTGTGTTGATCAACGCCCCCTTCACCCGCGAAATCCGGGACGACGCCTACATCGCCGGCCTGCGCAAAGAGCTGGCCAAGAAAGAAGCCGAGCTCGTCGTGATCTGGGTCGATACCGACCCCGAGGTCTGCCACCAGCGGATGATCGACCGCGCGAGCGACCGCGATATCTGGAAGCTCAACCACTGGGATGAATACATCCTCGGCGTCAACTTTGACCCGCCGCTCAACCTGCGGCTCGAAGGCCAGGACGATTCGCTGCTGATCTTCCACAACTCTTCGCAGGAGGAGTTTGAGGCCAGCATGAAGGAGATTGTCTCCCGGCTGGAGGAATCGGTCAAGAAAAACCGCCGCCCGCGCACGCCGCGCAGACTGTAAGAACCCATAAGAAACACGCCCCGACCGGTGACGGTGGGGCGTGTTTTTTAGTTGGGAATTGGGAATTGCGGTGGATCGTGCGCCTGGCGGCGCGCGGCTTTTACTTCAGCTTCCAAATCTCCTCCTCATACTGCGCGATCGTGCGGTCGGAGGAGAAGTAGCCGGATTTGGCGATGTTGACGACCATCTTTTTGGCCCAGCCGCGGCGATCCTCGTAGGCGGCGAGGGCGCGGTCTTTGGTGGCGATGTAGTCCTCAACGTCGAGCAGTGCTATGAACCAGTCCTTGTGCTTCATATCCCGCCACAGCGCCGCGAGCACGGGCGCATCGCCGAGGGCGAGCAGCTCGGGCGAGACGATGAAATCGACGAGCGGTTCGACGGCCGGCCGGTGGTAGAGCGCGAGCGGGTCATGCTTGCCGGTGGCATACAGGTCGATGACCGCATCGCTCGAAGCGCCGAAGGTGAAGATGTTGTCTGCCCCGACAAGCTCGGCAATCTCGACGTTTGCGCCGTCCATCGTGCCGAGCGTCACGGCGCCGTTCGCCATGAACTTCATGTTGGAGGTGCCGCTCGCTTCCTTCGAGGCCAGCGAGATCTGCTCCGAGATATCGCAGGCCGGGATCAGCACCTCGGCCCAGCTGACGTTGTAGTTTTCAACCATCGCCACCCGCAGCCAGGGGCGCACGGCGGGGTCGTTCTCGCAGAGCGCTTGCAGGCAGAGGATCAGGTGGATGATATACTTTGCCATCGTGTAGGCCGGGGCCGCCTTCGCGCCGAACAGCACCGTGATCGGCCGGGCCGGGGTGCGGCCGGCCTTGATCTCGAAGTATTCGTGGATGACCCACAGCGCGTTCATCTGCTGGCGCTTGTACTCATGCAGCCGCTTGATCTGGATATCAAAGACCGAATCCGGGTCGATCTCGACCCCCTGCCGGGCTTTGAGCATCCGCTGCAGGCGGCGCTTGTTGTGCGCCTTCACCTCAAGCAGCGCGTCAAGGCTCGCTTCGTCCTCGGCAAAGGGGAGCAGTTTTTCGAGTTCGGTCGCGTCGCGCCGCCAGCCCGTGCCGATGCGCGCGTCAATCCAGGCCGAGAGCGCCGGGTCGCAGGCCTGCAGCCAGCGGCGGAAGGTCACGCCGTTTGTCTTGTTGTTGAACTTTTCGGGGTAAAGGTCGTAGAACGGCTTGAGTTCGCTCTTTTTGAGGATCTCGGTGTGCAGCGCGGCGACGCCGTTGACCGAATGGCCGAAGTGGATGTCCATGTGCGCCATATGCACCCGGTTGTCGCCGTCGATGATCGCGACCCGGCCGTCCTCGCTGCGGGCACGGGCGCGGGCGTTGAGCTCGCGCAGAATCGGCACAAGCTGCGGGGCGACCGTCTCGATAAAATCAAGCGGCCACTTTTCGAGCGCTTCGGCCAGAATCGTGTGGTTGGTGTAGGCGCAGGCGGCTTCGACCTGGGCGACGGCGTCGTCCATCGAAAGCCCGCGCGCGGTCAGCAGCCGGATCAGCTCGGGGATGACCATCGAGGGGTGGGTGTCGTTGATCTGGATTGCGACATGGTCGGCGAGGGTATCGGGGGTATAGCCGCGGGCCTCAAGCTCGTCGAGAATCAGCTGCGCGCCGGCCGATACCATGAAATACTGCTGGTAGACCCGCAGCAGCCGGCCGTCGCGGTCGCTGTCGTCGGGGTAGAGGAAGGCGGTCAGGCAGTGGGGGATGTCCCGCTTGTCAAAATCGATGCCCTGTGCCGGCGGCGCGGCCGGGTCGGTCACGTCAAACAGGTGCAGCCGGTTCGAAAACTCGTTGCCGGCGCCCGGCACCGCGATGTCGTAGAGCACGGCGTCGAGGTCAAACCCGCCGAACGGCACGGTGTACCGCTTGCCGGTCGGCAGCAGCCAGCTCTCTTCCTCCAGCCAGGGGTCGGGCTGCTCGGACTGTTTGCGGTCAACAAAGCGCTGGCGGAACAGCCCGTAGTGGTAGTTGAGCCCGACGCCGTCGCCCGGAAGGCCGAGCGCGGCGATCGAATCCAGGAAGCAGGCGGCCAGCCGGCCCAGCCCGCCGTTGCCCAAGGACGGCTCGGGCTCGGCTTCCTCAAGCGCGGCCAGGCTGCGGCCCATGCCGTCAAGCAGCGCGCGGACTTCGTCAAACAGGCCGAGCGCCAGCAGATTGTTGCTGAGCAGCTTGCCGAGCAAAAACTCGGCCGAGAAATAGTAGAGCTTGCGGCCGGTCTCGGGCGCGGGGCGGTTCGCGGCCAGGTCCTGCGTCAGCGCGAGCAGCGCGTGGTAGAGCTGGGAATCGGTGCAGGCTTCGGGCGCGCAGGAATAGCGCGCTTCGGTAATGGCGGACAGTTGCTGTTTGATGGATTCCATACGAAAATCCTCCTTTTATAGCGGGGTTATTGCCCGGCGGCGTACAGGATGCGGGCCTCCCACGGGCGCAGGCGGCCGGCTTCGGCCGGGGCTTGGGTTTCGAGCAGCGGGCGGGCCGCGGCGAACTCAGCCGGGGTTTCAAAGGCGGCGGGTTTGCCGCTCCAGTTGACGGCGACGAGCATCGCTTCCTCGCCGCGTCGGCGGATGTAGGCGAAAACCTGTTCGTCGTCGGGGGAAAGCAGCGTGAAATCGCCCTCGGTGAAAATCGGGTACTGCTTGCGCAGCGCGATCAGCCGCTTATAGGTCGCAAAGACCGAATCCGGGTCGGCGACGGCGGCCGCGGCGTTGATGCGCGGATAGGCGGGGTTCAGCATCATCCAGGGCGTGCCGGAGGTAAAGCCGGCGTTCTCGCTGTCGTCCCAGGGCATCGGGGTGCGGGCGTTGTCCCGCGCCACCCGGTTGATCGCGGCCATTGCTTTTTCGTCCGAAAGGCCTTTGCCGCGCAGTTCTTCATAGGCGTTGCGGCTCTCCACATCGCGCAGATCGTCATACCGGAAGGCCGTGTTGGTCAAGCCGAGCTCCTCGCCCTGGTAGATGTAGGGCGTGCCCTGCAAACCGTGCAGCGTGACGGCGAGCGCCTTGGCGGATTCGACCCGGTAGGCCCCATCGTCGCCCCAGCGGCTCACGATGCGGGGCAGGTCGTGGTTGTTCCAGAACAGGCTGTTCCAGCCCTGGCCGTGCAGCCCCTGCTGCCAGCGGGCGATGCTGGCCTTGAGGGCGGGCAGCGCCATCGGCTTCGGCTCCCACTTGGAAGCGCCCTGGTCGAGCACCATCTGCTCAAACTGGAACACCATGCTGAAAATGCTGCCGTCCGGCGCGCTGTAGACCCGCGCGCGCGGGATGTTTGCGCCCCAGGCTTCGCCGACCGTGACAAGGTTCGCCCCGCCGAAGGTTTCACGGTTGAGTTCGCGCAGAAATTCAAGCAGCCGCGGGCCGTTGGCCGTGACCTCGAGGTCGGGGTCTTTGCCGATCTGGTCGATGACGTCCAGCCGGAACCCGGCGACCCCCTCGGCCATCCAGCGGCGGATCATTGCGTACAGTTCCTGCCGCACGGCGGGGTTCGCCCAGTTGAGATCGGGCTGCTGCGGCGCAAACTGGTGGAAGTAGTATTGCCCAAGTTCCGGCACATAGGTCCAGGCCGGGCCGCCGAAGGTTGCGCGCATTTTGTTTGGCAGCTGGCCGGGTTCGCCGTCACGCCAGATGTAGTAATCGTGGCAGGGGTTGTCTTTCGAGCGGCGGGCTTCCAAAAACCAGCGGTGCTGGTCGCTTGTGTGGTTGAGAACCAGATCAAGGATGATGCCGATGCCGCGGGCCTTGGCTTCCCGGATCAGGGTGCGCATATCCTCCATGTTGCCGAACATCGGGTCGATCGCCTCGTAGTCCGAGATGTCGTAGCCGTTATCGACCTGGGGCGAGGCAAAGACCGGGCTCAGCCACAGCGCGTCAACGCCAAGCTCGGCCAGATAGTCGAGCCGCCGCACAATACCGGGCAGATCGCCGATGCCGTCGCCGTTTGAATCCTGGAAACTTTTGGGGTAGATCTGATAGATCACCGCCCGTTTCCACCAATCCTTTTCCTGAAAGTTTGTCATAGGGGGTCTCCTTTCTTACGCTTCGCTCCACCCTCCCGCAAAGCCGGCTGCGGCGGGGCGTTCCACCGCTTCGCAAACGCGCAGCAGCTCGCCGACGCTCCAGGCCTGGGCAAAGCACCCGCGTGAATCGCCGGGCGCAGCGCCGTCGTAAATTTCGGGCAGCTGGCCCAGGCAGCCTTCGCGCAGGGCCGGGGCCAGCGCCTCCAGGTCACGCGCCACCCGGCAGGCGGCGTCCGGCCCGCCCAGCCGCAGTTCGGCCAGGTAATATCCGCCGAGCGGGAAGGGCCAAACCGTGCCCTGGTGGTAGGCAAGGTCCCGCACCGCCTGGGGGCCGCCGTAGCAGGGGTGAAAATCGGGGTCGTCCGGCGCAAGGGTGCGCAGGCCGAGCGGTGTCCAGAGCGCGCGGCGCACACAGCGGACCACGTCGGCCGCCATCTCTCTCGTCAGCGGGGTGAACGGCATCGAAACCGCCCAGATCTGGTTGCAGCGGATCTGGGTGTCGGCCGCCGTGGGCGGCGTGCCGACGACATCGCGCAGGCAGCGCGCTTCGGGCCGCCAGAACGCCCGGCGGAAGGCTGCGCCGACAGCATCGGCCAGTGCGTCAAACGGCGCGCCGTCCGCCCCGGCCAGTGGGGCCAGGCGGGCCAGAATCCGCAGCGCGTTATACCAGTAGGCGTTGATCTCCACCGGTTTGCCGTGGCGCGGCGTGGGCAGGTGGGCACCGATCCGCACATCCATCCAGGTTACCTGGTCAAGCCCCTCGCCGGCGCAGAGCAGCCCGTCGGCGTCCATATGGATGCCGTGCCGGGTGCCGGCGCGGTAGTGTTCAAAAATGCGCATGGCGCAGGGCCAGATTTCCCGCACAAAGGCATCGTCCCCGGTGCGGGCGTGGTACAGCCAGATGCAGTTCAAAAACAGCAGCGCCGCATCCACGGTGTTGTACTGCGGCGGGGCGCCGTTTTCGGGGAAAAGGTTCGGCATCAGCCCGTCGCGCTCATTTGCCGCAAAGGTGCGCAGGATGCTTTTGGCGTCGGCATACCGGTGGGTGGCCAGCGCACAGCCGGGCAGCGCGATCATCGTATCCCGGCCCCAGTCGGCAAAAAACGGGTAACCGGCGATGATGGTCATGCCGTCGGTCGAATCCCGCCGGACAAGAAAAGCGTCGGCTGCGGCCGAAAGCGCCTGCCCCAGCTCGCTCTGCAGGCCGGCGGCGGCTTTCTGGGCCTGGCGGCGGGCCGCCTGCGCCTGCCAGAGCGTTTCGGCCGCCGGCAGCGCCGGCGAAAGCCCAAAAACCACCGCCCCCTGCACAATGGCGCCGGGCTCCGCTGTGAAGCGGAAACACCCGGCCGCCGCGCAGAGCCCGGTAGGGGTGCGGCCGTCCGGCGCGTCGTGGGCAAAGCGCAGCGTCTCAAACCGGGTGGGCGCGGGTTCGGCCGCGCCGTTTTCCACCGCATAGAACAGCGTGTGGCCGCCGCTTTCAATGCGCGCATCGCTCCAGCTGAAGGCCCGGCGGCGGGTCAGTTTGCCGCCTTTTGGCACAAAACGCAGCCAGGGGGTCACGGTCAAGGCGGCGCGGGCATCGGCGCCGTTTTCGATTGTGTAGAGCACGGCGACGGTGTTTTCCCCATAGCCGAGCGCGACGCGGCGGGTGACCCGCACGCCGTTTGCTTCATACGCCCAGGCCGGGCCGTCGGCGTCAAACAGGGTCAAAAACCGCCAGCCGTCCTCGGCAGGGGCGTTTTCTTTATCTTGTGCAGAGAGGGAAAACACGCCGCCGCCAACCGCGACCTCTTCGCCCAGGCGGTGGACAAGGTCGATCCGGGCGGTGGGGGCGCGGGTACAGGCCATCAGCAGCGCGTGGTCGCCGCGTGTGGCGGAAAAAGCGGCCGAAAGCGCGCTGTACCCGCCCAGGCCGTTGGTCAACAGAAAGCCGTTGTGCTGCGCGCGGGCGGCGTCGGCAAAGTCAGGGCGTCCAAATATCAGGTCCATAAGGGTTCTCCTTCGGGAAAGTGGGGGTGGTGCGCGTTTACACCCGCCCCAGGATCAGGGCGCTGCGGGCCGGTACGGCGGCGGTGGCGGCGCGGATCACCGGCAGGGGGGCCTGCCAGCGGTTGCTGGCCTGGCCGTCGGCCAGCACCTGCCAGCTGCCTTCCGGCAGCGGCAGGTCGTGGGTGGCGGTATCGGCGTTATAACACAGCACAAGCGTTTGCCACCGGCTGCCGGGACCGCGGTTGTCCAGCGTGAACCGCACACACTTGCGGGCCGGGCGGATGGTTTCTCGCAGGCGGGCCGGCGCCTGGGGGGATTTGTCACACAAAGCCGGCAGAAGCTTGCGCAGCGCCATCAGCCCGCGGTAGTAATCCACCAGCCCTTTCCAGGGTTCGGACCAGGCGCGGGCCCAGTCCAGCCGGTTGAGGGCGGCCGGGGCGTTGTAACTGTCCCGCACGCCCTGCTTGGTGCGGGCGAATTCCTCGCCCGCAAGCAGGAACCACCGCCCCTGGCAGCCAAAGCAAAAGGCCGCGGCCAGCCGGTTGGCGCGCAGGACTTCGGGGGTGGGGGTGTCAAAGCCGCGGTCCGGGTCCATCGTGATGACAAGTTTGTCCCACAGCGTCCAGTCATCATGGCAGGAAAGGTAGCTGATTGTCTGGGAGGCAACCCGCACCGCAAACCGGCCGCCGGTTCGCCCGGCCCATCCTGTCACGGCGGCGGAAAGGTCCTCCAGCCGGGCGGAACCGCCGTTGACAAAGCCCGGGCGCTCGGCGTGCAGGATGTGCCCTTTGACCAGGTCACGGGTGGCGTCGCAGAAGGCGCCGATGTTTTCGTCCAGCTGCGGCAGCGCGCGTTTGTCGGCCAGGCGGGTGCCGCGGCGTGCGGCCGAAGGCCCGGCGGCCCATGGCTCGCCGTAAACGAGCTTTTCCCCTTTGCCGTACCGCTCGTCAAGCGCCGCGCGGATGCGCTGCAGGAGCGCGGCGTCCAGCAGGCCCATCAAGTCGAACCGGAAACCGTCCATGTGGTATTCTTCCGCCCAGTAGAGCACCGATTCAAGAATGTACCGTGCGGCCATGCTGCGTTCCGAAGCAATATCGTTGCCGCAGGCCGAACCGTTCGACGGGCTGCCGTCAGGGTTCTGGCGGTAAAAATACCAGGGCTCCGAACGCCACAGCCAGGAATCCAGGGTATAGGTGTGGTTGTATACCACATCCATAATAACACGAAATCCGTTTTTGTGCAGCGCCTGCACGGCTTCCTTGAGTTCCCGGATGCGCACGGCCCCGTCGTCGGGGTTGGTGGCATAGCTGCCGTCGGGGACGTTGTAGTTGACCGGGTCATAGCCCCAGTTGTACGCTTTGCTGCCCTCGGGCACCGAACCGAAGTCAAACACCGGCATCAGCTGCACATGGGTCACCCCGAGCCGTTTGAGATAGTCGAGCCCGGTCGGGTGTACGCCATCATGAAAAAGGGTGGTGCCGGTCAGGGTCAGCGCCTTGTAGGTGCCGCGCAGCGCTTCGGGAACCCCGCTCGAAGCATCGTGGGAGAAATCCCGCACATGCAGTTCATAGATGATGTCCTCCGGCGTGTGGGCGGGGGCTGTGTCGGCAGCCCAGTTTTCGGGGTCGGTGCGGCGCAGATCCAGCACCATGCTGCGCGCCCCGTCCCGCCCGCAGGCGCGGGCCCAGGGGTCGGCGGTGCGGCGGGTGGTGCCCTCGGCGTCGGTGACGGTGAAATCATAATAGGTCCCGTCCAGGTCGCCGGGCACCGTGCACAGCCACCGGCCGTGCGCGGCGCGGTCAAGCGGCTGGATCAGCCGGGCTTTGCCGGCCGTGCCGTCGTCATACAAATACAGGGTGACGGCCCGGGCGGTCGGCGCCCAGAGCGCGAAGGCGGTGGCGTCGGGGGTATAGGCGAAGCCGAGCGGGCCGTCGTCATGGAAGGCGCCGGCAAAGGATTTGGAATCATACAGCCGCTTGCGGCGGGCTTCAGCGCGCACCGGGCGCGGCACAGGGGCGGTGTTTGGCATGGATGATCCCTCCGTTTGTGTTGGATATTTGATCTGCGGGCGCAAACCCGGGCAGACGAAGAAGCCGAAAGGGCGCGCGGCGCGTTTCCGTTTTCTTCGGGATGTGCGATAAAAATTGCCGGGCCGGCCGGGAAAACCGGCGGCCCGGCAGCAAGGGGCGGGCGGGGAACAGGGAACCCCCGCGGCGGGCAAGGAAATCAGCCCTTGACGGCGCCGGCCATGCCGTTGACGTAATATTTCTGCAGTTTCAGGAACAGGATCGCGATCGGGATCGAGATCAGCACCGAACCGGCCGCGAAGCTCGTGTACCAGTTGTCGATGTATTCCTTTTCAAGCATGCGCCACAAACCGATCGCGACGGTGTACTGGTCGGCGTTGGCGCGGCAGATGACCTTGGCGAAGATGAAGTCAACCCAGGGGGCCGTGAAGGAGGTCAGGATCTGGTAGATGATGATCGGCTTCGAGAGCGGCAGCGTGATCTTGGTAAAGATCTGCCAGCGGGTGCAGCCGTCGATCAGGGCCGCTTCGTCGATCTCCTTGGGCATCGTATCAAAGAAGCCCTTGATGATCTGGAAGCCGAGCGCCGCGCCGCCCGAATAGCACAGGATCAGCGCGATGCGGACATTGTTGCCCTCGGTCAAACCGACGGCTTTGAGGATAAAGTAGACAGCCACCATCGACATGAAGCCGGGAAAGAGCCCCAGGATCATCGCCATATTCATATACGGCTTGCGCAGCTTGAACTTGAGCCGGCTCAGGCAGTAGGAGGCCGAGAGCACGAAAAAGCTCGAGAGCAGGCAGGAGAAGATCGCGATGATCAGGGTGTTCATGAACATCCGCGGGAAGTTCAGAAGCGTTGTGTCGGTAAAAAGCTTGATATAGTTGTCCAGCGTGTAGGTCTTGGGGAAGAAGGAGGAAACGTAGGAGCCCTTCTCCCCGCGGAAGCTTGTCAGGATAACCCACAGGACCGGGAACATCCAGACGACGGCCAGCACGGCCAAAATCGCGTGCACGAAAATGTTGTTGCGCAGCCGGATGGCCTTGGCGCTTCTTTGTTTCATGATCAGATGCCTCCTTCTTCACGGTAGGACTTGCTGTTGCGGTAGGTCAGCAGCGAACCGATCGCCAGGATGATGAAGGTCAGGATGCCGACAACCGCGCCGACGTTGTAATACTGTTTGTCAATGGTCAGCTTGTACAGCCAGGTGACAAGCAGGTCGGTGCTGCCGGCGGTGGAGGCCAGGTCTGTGACCGGGTCGCCGCCCGAAAGCAGGTAGATGACGTTGAAGTTGTTGACGTTGCCGGTGAAGGTGGCGATCAGGTAGGGGGTGGTCACATACAGCATATAGGGCAGCGTGATGCGGAAGAAGGTTTGGAAAGCGTTTGCGCCGTCAACCTTGGCGGCTTCATACAGCTCGGTCGGGATGTTCTGCAAAACGCCGGTCAGCTGCAAAAGGGTGTAGGGCACGCCGACCCAGATGTTGATGATGATGACGGTCACCCGCGCCCAGGTCGGGTCGGTAAAGAAGGGCAGGCTTGCGCCGTCTGCCAGGAAGCCGAGCTGGCGCAGCAGCACGTTGACCGCGCCTTCGGGCTGGAGCATCGTGCGCATAATCAGCAGCGAAACGAACATCGGCACCGCGCAGGGCAAAACAAAGCAGAAGCGCCAGAACCCTTTGGCCTTGGTGTCGTTGCGGTTGATGACGATGGCCAGGATCATGCCGGCAATGTAGTTCGTGAAGGTGGCGAAGAACGCCCACACCAGCGTCCAGACCAGCACCCGCCCGAAGGTGGAGCCGAGCACCGAGCCGGAATCGAACAGCGTCGCAAAGTTTTCAAGCCCGACCCAGTCGAAAAGGACAAGGTGGTTGTCGATCTTCGAGTAGTTGGTGAATGCCATGCAGATCATGAACAGCAGCGGCAGGATCGTCAGCGCCCCGATGAAGATCATCGGCGGGGTCATCAGCAGGCGGTAGAGGTTGTTGTCGAGAAGATCTTTGAGGTCTTCGGAAAAGGTGTTCAGATGCTTGCCGGCTTTGGCCAGGCACTCGGCCTTGTAGGCGCTTTTCAGGGTGCCGCGCCAGATCCAGAACATCACGCCGGTCAGGATGATGGTGGCGAGGCCGTACAGCAGCAACAGGATTGACTGGTCGCCGGCCGTATATTCAAACACCTGCAGCTCTTCGTTCCAGATTTCCTGCCGTTCCACCGAGCCAAGGGTGACGAGCATGGCCAGGTTGTGGAAACCCGAAAGGATCATAAAGGCGATGTACGCGATTTCGGCGGCCAGAAACAGCACGCCCTTCGCCACCTGTTTGTGGACGATGTTGCCATACCCCATCACAAGCGCCGAAACACGTGTTTCGGTGCTGCCCTGTTTCAGGGCAGCAAGGCAGGTGTAGGGGGTATCAAATTCCAGGTCACGGCGCATCTTGGCCGCTTGTAACAATTTCATCCTGTGTACCCTCCCTTGAATTTAGGAAATGCCGTTGCTGTTCATCGCATCGTTCATGGCCTCGGTCTGCTCGGCGGCGTTTTCGTGGGTGATGGTGCCGCTGCGGATACCCTTGCCCATGTTTTCCACCGGCGTCCAGCAGTTGTTCATCGAAGCCACAAACGGCTGCAGGATGGAGGTGCGGTCAAACGTATCGTTCTGGGCCGCCACCAGCGCGTCGCTTGCAATGGCCGGGTCGGCCAGGAGCTCGGTGTTGCAGGGGATCACGTTGCGCAGTTCGTAGTGCAGCTGCTGCGCTTCGGCCGAGCCGAGGTAGATTGCCAGTTCCACCGCCTGCACCGGGTACTTGGTGTTGGAGTTGACGCCGATCGCTTTGGAGCCGGCGTAGGCGTACATCTGCTTTTCCTCGCCGTTCAGCGTAAAGGTGGGCAGCGCCGCGACCCCCATGTTCTCACCCAGGATCTCCTCAATCGAGGCGGCGTCCCAGGAGCCGGTGAACATCGCGTTGATGCTGCCGTCGCGCAGGCCGGCAATGCCGGAACCGTCGGCATCCACAACAAAATTCGGGCTGTTGTACAAATCAATCAGGTAGTTGGTCACGTCGGCGGCTTTTTCACCGCTGAAATCGGCGCCAAGCTCCTCCTGGGTGCCGTCGCCGAACAGCGTGCAGCCGTTGCCGAAATAGAACGCCGGCAGATACCAGGAGTTGGTGAACGGGAAGCTGACCACGCCTTTTTCAAGCATGGTGTCAAGGTTCTTCACGTCCTCCTCGCTGAAAACGCTCTTGTCATAATACATGAACCAGGTGTTGGTCGTGAACGGTACGCCGTACAGGTATCCGTCCAGCGTCAGGCTGTCCAGCAGGCTTTGGCTGTTTGTGGCCTGGATCTGTTCGGCGTATTTGCCGCCGAACTTCGCGAGCGCACCGGCGTCGGTCAGGGTGGTCAGGGTGTCGTTGGCAAACATAAAGACGTCGGCGCTGGCTTCGGCGTCCTGGCTGACGGTGCCGGCGGCGCCCGCTTCGTCCGCCACGCCGTACACAAAGGTGATGTCCCACTCAGGGTGCATCGCGGCGAAGTTCTCGCAGCAGGTCTGCAGCCATTCGCCGCTGTCTTTGGACTGGTCTTCCGAAGGGCTCCAGACCATCAGGCGGACGTTTTCAGAAGAACCCGAACCGGAACAGCCCGACAGCATCCCGGCCAGCGTGGCCCCTGCCAGCGTCAGGGCAAGGGCCGCGGACAATTTTCTACGCATTTTGGCATTCCTCCATCCAAAAGTACGGGGGTCTGACCGCCGCGCCCCTCCCGGCGGGGGTTCGCAAGGCGGCGGCCGAACAAAGGGGCTTCCCCTGCAGGCGGGAAGCAGAGAATCCTGGGCCGAAAACGTTTCGAAATGTTTCGTTACTGTCAACTATAGGACGACCGAAACCGAAAGTCAAGCGGTCTTGCCGAAAAAAATTACGATTCGTGAAGACTGCACAACAGAATTGCCCAAAATATGGGCGTTTCGACAAGAGAAAACAGCCAAAAACAGTCCGTTAAACCGGAAACACGACATACGAAACATTTTGGCTGATGTTTCGTAACGCGTCGGCCGGGCCGGCCGGCTTGCACTCCGGCCGCGGGAAGGGTATAATATTCCCAGTAAAAAGAAACGGACGGGCTGCGCGGCGGCCGGGAAAGGGGGGCCTGATGGCAACGATGGAGGATATTGCCCGCAAAGTCGGGGTTTCCAAGGGGACGGTGTCCAAGGCGATCAACGGCGCGCCGGATATCAGCGAAACTTTGCGCAAAACCATTGTGGAAGCGGCGGTCGAGCTTGGCTATACCCGGGCGCGGCGCGGCGCAGTGCGGGAGCTGGGCATTTTTATTGAGAACATGGGCTATGCCACCCCCGAGGATTTCGGCACCGATATTGTGACCGGGTTCCGCCAGATGGCCGAACCGGCCGGCTACGACGTGCGGGTTATCCCTTTGAGCGATGCGCTGGAAAAATCAATCCGGTATGATGAATATATGCTGCAGGAAGGGCTGCTGGGCGCGCTGTTTCTGGGCCTTTCGCTCAGCGACCGCTGGATGCATGATTTCCACACCAGCCATACCCCCGCTGTTTTGTACGACAACATCGTGCAACCCAACCCCACGGTGGCCACCCTGGGGATGGACAACAACGAGGTGATCGGCCAGGCGGTGGCGGCTTTGCGCGCAATGGGGCACCGCAAGGTCGGCTATCTGAGCAGCGCGCTGGGGTCCCACATTTACCAGGTGCGGTACAAGAGCTTTTTCAACGCACTGCGCCAGAACGGCCTGCCGGACGACCCCGCCCTGGCCGGCACCAGCTTTTTTTCCTCTGAAACATTGGACGACCACCTTCCCCGTCTGCTCAAACAGGGGGTCACGGCGATCCTGTGCTCCTCCGACCTGCTGGCCCACACTGTCATGATCCGCTGCCAGGAGATGGGGCTGCGCATCCCGGATGAGGTCAGCATTGTCGGGTTTGACGATCTGCCCTTCTGCGCCCACACATCGCCGGCGCTTTCCACCATCCGGCAGGACCGGCTGCAGCTGGGCAAAAGCGGGTATTACGCGCTCAACAGCCTGCTGGAAGGGGTGCCGATCAGCAGCTTGCTGCTGCATGGCAAACTGGTGCTGCGCGGCTCAACCGGCCCCGCGCCGGCCCCGTGAAAGCGGGCATACAAAAACGCCTTGGCGTGTGGCAAACCACACGCCAAGGCGTCTTGCGTTCGGGCGAAAGGGCTTACATGCCTTTGCACATGTTGATCAGGATGCCGGCCGCCACCGCGGAACCGATCACCCCGGCGACGTTCGGGCCCATGGCATGCATGAGCAGATAGTTGGAAGGGTTATATTCCTGCCCGACCTTCTGGCTGACGCGGGCGGCCATCGGCACGGCCGAAACGCCGGCCGAACCGATGAGAGGGTTGATCTTGCCGTGGGTGACAAAGCACATGACCTTGCCCAGCAGCACGCCGCCCGCCGTGCCGGCCGCGAAGGCCACGATGCCCAGGGCGATGACTTCGACGGTGCGGAAGGTCAGGAAGGTTTCGGCGTTGGTCGTGCAGCCGACCGAGAAGCCCAAAAAGATCGTGATGATGTTCATCAGCTCGTTGCCGGCGGTCTTGGTGATCCGCTCGACCACGCCGGTCTCCTTCATCAGGTTGCCCATCATCAGGCAGCCGACCAGGATCGCGGCGTCGGGCAGCAGCAGGCTGACCAGCAGCGTGACGATGATCGGGAACAGGATCTTTTCGGTGCGGCTGACCTTGCGGGGCATCTGCATAACGATCTTGCGCTCTTTATCGGTGGTCAGCAGCTTCATGATCGGGGGCTGGATCACCGGCACGAGCGCCATGTAGCAGTAGGCCGCCACCGCCACCGAGCCGAGCAGCGCCGGGGCCAGGCGGGAGGTCGTGAAGATGGCGGTGGGGCCGTCCGCGCCGCCGATGATACCGATCGAGGCGGCCTCGGCCGGCGTAAAGCCGAGCAGACGCGCGCCGATGTAGGCCACAAAGATGCCGACCTGGGCGGCCGCGCCCATCAGCAGGCTGGAGGGGCGGGCGATCAGCGGTTCAAAGTCGGTCATGGTGCCGATGCCCAGGAAGATCAGCGGCGGGTAGATGCCGAGCTTGACCCCAAGATACAGGTAGTCGGCCAGGCCTCCCGATTCGCCCAGCATCTGCCAGTTGATGTGCTGGGTTTCGTTGATGAAAATCTCCATATGGATGATGTTGTCCAGCGGCAGGTTGGCCATCAACATGCCAAAGCCGATGGGCAACAAAAGCAAGGGCTCAAATTTGTGCACAATGGCCAGGTATAACAGGATGCAGGCCACCGCAATCATGATGACATAGCGGTAGCCGCCCTCCACAAAAAATTGGGCAAAACCGGAATTGGCTAAAATGGACTGCAAATTGGTCAGAATGGCCTGCATGCAGCGGTTCCTCCTTTCGAAAGGGACGGGAAAACGCCCGCCCCCTGTGTGCGGGTTGAGCGTGCTCAGAACGTGAAAGGCCGGGTGTTCTGGGCCAGGCCGGCCTGGCCCCATGCGTCACGCCGCAGGGCGCTGGCGCGGGGCAGGCGGCGCACGCTTTGGATGGCGGCGCCGTCCTCCAGGCAGCAGACCGCCGCCGCGATGGCGGCCACCACCTCGCCGGGAATGCCGGCCTCCACCGCGGGGGCCGGCTTTGCGGCGGGCGGCGCAGCCGGTGCGGGCGAGGCTGGCGGCGCGGACGGCGCGGGGGCGTTCAGTTCGTCAAGGGCGGCTGCATTGGCCTTTTTCTGAACCCAGTCAAAGAACTTCCCCAGAAGCATGATGATGAGGCACAGCACCACCAGCAGAGAAAATACCAGTACAATGCTTGTGGAAACGAGGGTGGCGTCAAAGGCGGTCAGGCCCCCGGCGGCCATAGTCGGGATGGTAGTCAAGATCATTCCTCCTCTCGGCAATTACGCCGGTTACTACCGAACAAACAGCTTGATTATAGCACGAACGGGACAGAATGAACAGATTGTTTTTGGAATTTTTGATGAAAATGTAGAAATTTGGGGAATTTGGCTAATATTTGGCAAAGATTTTAGGCGATTTGGTCTTGCACGGCCCGCATGCCGGAAAGGCGGAGGGGCCGGCGACAGACAAAGGAGGATGCAGGATGCGAAGGTGTGTGCTTTTTGATTTTGACGGCGTTTTGGTGGACAGCGAATGGCGGCTCTTTTGCCAGATCCGCGAATGGCTGACAAAGGAATACCGGATCACGATGCCGGACAGCGATTGCATGCGGTACATCGGCGGCAACGATGAGGCTACGGCGCGCGACCTGATTGCGCGGTATGCCCTGCCGGTGGGGGTGGAGGCGCTGGCGGGCCAAATTTCAGCCCACAGCACGCTGTATGAGGATGGAACCCTGACCCTGCTGCCCGGCGCGCGGGAATTTCTGGTTTCCCTGCGCCGCCAGGGGGTGCGCACCGGGCTTGTCTCCTCAACCGAAAGCCGGCACATCCTGGCGGCGGCCAATCATTTGGGGCTGACCGGCCTGTTTGAGGTTATGATCTGCGGCGATATGGTCGCCCGCCACAAACCCGACCCCGAGGGGTACCGCCGCGCGATGGCGCTGCTTGGCGCCGCGCCGGATGACTGCCTTGTTCTGGAGGATTCGGCCGCCGGCCTGCGGGCGGCCAAGGCGGCCGGTGCGTATACTGTCGGCTTTTGCGGGGCGCGGGTCCGGCAGGATGTTTCGGACGCCGACGCCTTTGTGGTCAATTACGCGGCGCTTATGCAGCCCGCGGTGCGCCGCGCGCTCGATTTGCCGGCGGCAGAATGACCCGAAAATCCATGTTCAAACACCGCCTGCGGTGGTACAATAGGGAACGGTGAACGCCGGAAGGGCGCGCCGGGCCTTGCCGTGCAGAAGGCGGGGCGCCGGGGCGCGCCCCTGCAAAGAGGGAGGCGAAAGCATGGAGATCGGGTATCTGCTGCCGGGGCAGGAGCGCTGCACCCCGCTGCCGCCGAAGGACGGCCGCAGCCAGGTGGCCTACAGCTTCCGCACCGAGCACGGCGCGCTGTTCCAGTGCGTCTGCCGCGACGCCGAGGAAGCCCACCACCTCTGCGAAGACTGGATGCTGCGCCAGGAACGATATTGACATGGCAGTGTGCCGAAAAGCTCGACACGCTGAACCGGCCCGGCAAAACTTGCCGGGCCGGTTTTTTGGCAAAAACAAAAAAACAGACGGCAGAACCAACGTTCTGCCGTCTGTTTTGGTGCGCCCGCAGGAACTCGAATCCTGGACCCTCTGATTAAAAGTCAGATGCTCTACCAACTGAGCTACGGGCACCTATCTTGCTGCCAGGCTGGCAGCTTATCCAGTATACCATGCCGGATTGTTTTTGTCAAGCAAAAAATCTGCCGCAGCGGGCGAGCGGGCCGGTTCAGATAATGCGGCCGCCCAAATTGCGGTACATCCGGGTCAGCATCTGCTGCAGCCGGGCGCGCTCTTCCTCTGAAAAACCCTGCAGCAGCTGGTCCTCACACGCCTGGAAGCTGCGCTCAGCCGCAGCGAAAACACGGCGCCCCTTTTCGGTGATGGCGACTTCGTCGGTGCGGCGGTCATTCTTGCTGGGGCGGCGGCAGAGCAGGCCGGCGCGTTCCATGCTGTCCAGCACGCGGCAGATGGCGGAAGGGTCAACTTCACAGTAATCGGCCAGCATCCGCTGGCTGCAGGGGCCGTGGGTGGCCAGGCAGCGCAGAACTTTGGGCTGGCCGGGGCTCAGGCCGAGCGCAGCCAGGCGGGGGCGCAGGTCGTTCTGCATGCGGTGGGCGGTGCGGTTGAACAGGGTATGAATCGCGTATTCCATCCGAAAGCACCCTTTCTTGCCCGGGAAATGGCCTTGGTCCGTACAGCCCCATTATGAGAGGATGCGGGCCGCTTGTCAAGAGGGTAAAAAGCGGGTATACTGTACGGGAAAGGCGGGAACCGGCGCGCCGGCGCCCGCGCTATGGCTTTATCAAGGAGGTCCATTGTATGCCGTATATCGAAGCAAAGCTCACAACGCCGGTCACGCCGGCCCAGCAGGAAGCGCTCAAAGCCGGGTTTGGCCGCGCCGTAACAGCACTGCATAAAACCGAAACCTACCTGATGGTCGGCATCGAAGGGGGCAAGGACCTCTGGTTCGGCGGCCGCAAGCTTGAGCAGGGCGCGTACCTCAGCGTCAGCCTGTTCGGGCGGGCGGCCCCGGCTGACTGTGAAGAGATGACCGGTCGGCTCTGCACATTGCTGGACGAGGTACTTGGCATCCCGGGTGAAAATGTCTACATCACCTACCACCCGATCGAAAACTGGGGCTGGAACGGCAGCAATTTCTGATGTGCCCGGAAGGCCCTGCAGCAAAACAGTCAAACAGCCGGGCGCACCGTGCCGAATTTTTCGACACGCGGCGCCCGGCCGCTTTTTGTGTTACAGACTGCGCAGTGCGCGGCGTTTGGCCAGGGCCGGGGCGCGGCGTGCCTGGCGTGCGGCAGCCAGCCGGTCCAGCGCCAGGGCCAGCGCAATACCGCCCATGGCATCCAGCACCGAGTGCTGGCGCAGCAGCAGGGTGGAAAGGACGATTGCGGCGCAAAGCAGGTGTGCGGTACCGCGCACCCATTCCCTTCCGGGCCTGCCCAGAAGGGAAGATCTCTGATACGCCAGGCTTACCGTGACGGCGTTGAACACATGGATTGAAGGGAAAACGTTGGTGTCCGTGTCGGTGCGGTAAAGCCAGCGCACGGCGCGGGCAAAGATATCGTCACCCGGTACGGAGGCCGGGCGCAGGTCAACCCCGTTGGGGATCAGCGCACAGATGACAAGCGAAAGGGTCATGCCGGCGAACAGCGGCAGGCACAAACGCCAAAATTCCTGCCGCGGCGCGCACGCCAGCAGCCAAAGCAGTGTGGCAGGCACCCAGGCGAACCACAAAAAATACGGGACAACAGCATATTTGCAGAACGGAATCAGGTCGTCCAGGCGGCAGTGCAGCAGCACGGCCGGTTGTGTGACCCGATGTTCCAACAGGGCAAAAAAAGCCAGGTAAAATACAAGGTATCCGGCCATAAACAACACGGGGTGGGTTTGGCACCAGCGGCGCATGGAGAAGGCCTCCTTCATGACTCAGAATTTGGTACCTTGGAGAAGGTTCCTTCTATTGTAACGATTGTTGCGCCGGAGTTTTAGCACAAAAAGGTGAAAAAGTTGTAAAAAATTGACGGGGAACAAAAAAGCCGTCAGGGCGCGGGGGTCAGGGGAATTTTGCCTTCCACCCGGTTGATGACATAATAGGCCATGCCTTCCTCCGGCTTGATATAGACCTGGCAGGAATGGATGCCCACTTTGTGGGTGGCGCGGTAATGGGCGCGCGCGGCTTCAACAATGGCGGCGCAGTCATAATCCTGCCCGGCCAGCTGCAGCCGCACGACGGTGGGCGGGGTGTGGGCTTTTTTGGGGGCGTTCTTGCGGCTGCGTTTGACGGCGGGCTTTTCCTCTGTGCCGGCGGTGGGGTTGCGCATGATTTTGTCCTCCTTATCTAAAAATAAAAGGAATGCTTTGGTAACAGTATACCACAGATTTGCGGGGAAAGAACAGGTTTTCAGAAAAAAATCCAAAAAACTTAACTGTCTCTTTACCGCTGCATTACCGCCGCTTTTCCCGGCTTTTTCCCCGCCATTTTCCGACAGGGCAGCCCGGGTTTTGACCTTCTGAACCGCTTGTCAAAACCCGGCTGCTGCCGTATACTGGTTTGTATACCACAACACACAGAAAAGAGGCTTTGCGCCATGCAATATCGCAATGACCAGACAGGCCGCCCTATCTCGCTGCTGGGATACGGCTGCATGCGGTTTACCCGCAAGGGCGCCGGAATCGACCTTGAAAAGGCCGAGCGGGAGGTGCTCGCCGCGATCGGGGCCGGGGTGAACTACTTTGACACAGCCTACATCTACCCGGGCAGCGAGGCCGCGCTCGGCGAAATTCTTGACCGCAACCACTGCCGGGACCAAGTGCGCATCGCAACGAAACTGCCGCAGTATCTTGTGCGCGGCAAAGGGGATTTCGAGCGCTATTTTTCGGAGGAGCTGCGCCGCCTGCGCACCGACCATGTCGATTTCTATCTCATGCATATGCTGACCGACGTTGAGAGCTGGCACAAGCTCGAGGCCGCCGGCGTGCGCGAATGGCTCGATGCCAAGCGGGCGGCCGGGCAGATCGGGCAGGTCGGGTTTTCCTTCCACGGCAACACCGAGATGTTCAAAAAACTGCTCGAGGTCTACCCCTGGAACTTCTGCCAGATCCAGTACAACTATCTCGACGAGCACAGCCAGGCCGGGCGCGCCGGGCTCGAAGCGGCGGCCGCCAAAGGGCTGCCGGTTATCATCATGGAACCGCTGCGCGGCGGCAAGCTGGTAAACCTGCTGCCGCCGGAAGCCAGGCGGCTGTTTGCCGAAAGCCCGCGCGGCTGGACCCCGGCCGAATGGGCGCTGCGCTGGCTGTGGGACCAGCCGGCCGTGACCTGCGTGCTGTCCGGCATGAACGACCTCGAGATGATTGAGGAAAACTGCCGCATCGCGAGCGAGGTGCAGCCCGGCGCGCTGACAAAGGAGGATTTTGCCCTGCTGGAACGGGTCAAAACCGCGATTCAGCAGCGGGTCAAGGCCCCCTGCACCGGCTGCGGCTACTGTATGCCCTGCCCCAAGGGGGTGGACATCCCCGGCGCGTTCCGCTGCTACAACGAGATGTTTACCGAGCACAAGCGCACCGGCCGGCGGGAGTATTGGCAGGTCGTCGGCCTGCGCAAGGAGCCGGCCTTCGCGACCCAGTGCGTCGGCTGCGGCAAATGCGAAAGCCACTGCCCGCAGCATCTGCCGATCCGCGCCCTGCTCAAAGAAGCCGACCGCGCCCTGCGCCCGCCGCATTACCGCGTGGCCGGCTGGGTGGCCCGGAAGTTTTTGTTTGGGCGGAAGGCGTGAGGGCCCGCCGACGGCCTTCTTTGCAGGGGCGGATTCCATATCCGCCCGGCTCGCGGCGGGATGGTCATTTGCGGTGTGGTGATGAGGTTATCCGTAGGGGCGGGCATTGCCCGCCCGCGAAAGTTCCCGTCGCCGTAAAGTTTTACGGGCTGATGCAAGCATCGGCCCCTGCGCAAGAGAAAACCGCCCCGGCGCAGCAGTGCCGGGGCGGTTCAGTTTTCATTGAGAGTTAAGGCAAGGGGCGCTTAAACTTCGCCCTCGGCGCGCTGGTCATAGCTGAAGGTTACGCCCCAGGCGTCGGCGGCTGCTTCGACAAGGGCATCGACATCGGCAAGTTCGGTGTTGGCCATGACGTAGAGGATTTTGTCGTCAAATGCCACAACCCGCTGGACATTGGCCATGGTGCAGATCCATTTGGCGGGGTTCAGGTTGGCCAGCATGGCGTCGGCAATGGTCTGGGCGTCGGCTTCATCCTTCAGGCGCAGCAGAACCAGGCTGTAGGCCTGGCTGCCGGTCATCGATTCGCTGAGCACGCCGGCGTCAACCAGCTCTCCCTGTTCCAGGGTCAGGCCGGTGTTGTAGCTCAGCCAGCTTTCGTCCGAAAGGTCGATCGCGCTGGTCTGCGGCATCATGATCTCGACCGGGTAGGCCTCGTACAGGCTTGTGACCATCTCGGCCAGGTCGGCGTCGGGTTCAGGCTGCTCTACAGGCGCCACATCGCCCAGGTCGGGCGCGGCGGTTGCCTCGGGGTCAACGCCCTCGGGCGGGGTGGCGGGCTCGTCCAGGCTGTCTTCGGGCAGCGGTGAGGCCGTGGGGGCGGCGGTGGGCTCCGCCGGGGCGGATTCGGCCGGCGCGCAGCCGGCGAGCAGCGCCGCCGCAAGGGCGGCAGAAAGCAGAAGGGCAGACAGTTTCATGGTGGGCTCTCCTTGTATTTTTGTTTTTTGGGTGACGGTGGAAAGGGAAACGCGCCGGGGCTGCATCATGGCAGAAGTTCGTCTTTGCCGAACCGTGCGTCCCAGCTTTCGGCCGGAAGGTTCGGAAGGCGCAAGGCGGGCGGGCAGGCCAGCCGGCGCACGCCTTTATAGTGTGCCAAAAACCGGTCATAATACCCGCCGCCGCGGCCAAGCCGCACGCCGTTTTGGGAGCAGGCCAGGCAGGGGATCACGGCCAGCGCCCGCGGGCCGAAAAACTCCGGCCCGACGCCCGGCGCATCGCCCGGCGGTTCGAGCAGGCCGTAGGGCGGCGCGGGGGCGAGCGATTCGAGCGAGGCGATCCGCACGGCCACCATCCGGCCGGCGCGATCGACCACCCGCGGCACATACAACGGCTTGCCGGCCCGGAGCGCAGCGGCAAGCACCGGGGTCAGGTCAGGTTCTGTGGGCATCGGAACAAAACAGAAAACGGCGTCGGCCTGCTGCCAGGCACCTTGGGCGAGCAGGGCTTCGGCCATCGCGGCGCCCTGCCGCCGCAGTGCGTCGGCGTCGAACTGCCGCCACAGCGCCCGGGCGGCTGCGCGGGCCTCCTGTTTGGTCATGGCGAACCCTCCTTGCGCTTTTGATTCGAACCAGAATACCACATCCGGGTTCATAAGACAAGACGGAAAACGCGGCGGGGCGTTACAGGGGGAGAAAAATATTTTTTGCGCGCCGGTCGGCGGCCGCACCAAACGAAAGCCTTGCGCGCGCCGGCAAAAAAGAGTACAATACCCTTATCCAGATGTAAAATAGAAGAGTTGTGGCATTTTTGCTTCCACATAACGCCAAAAGGAGAATCACTATGGGTAAGTTCCAGTTTATCGAGACCGCCATCCCCGGCGTCGTCGTCATTGAGCCGACCGTTTTCGGCGACGACCGCGGCTATTTCATGGAGACCTACCAGATCGACGATTTCGCGGCCGCCGGCATCGACAAGCCGTTTGTGCAGGACAACCAGAGCCGCTCGACCAAGGGGGTGCTGCGCGGGCTGCACTTCCAGAAAAACCACACCCAGGGCAAGCTTGTGCGGGTCACGATGGGCGAGGTCTACGACGTCGCCGTTGACTGCCGGCCGAACAGCGCGACCTTTGGCAAATGGGTCGGCGTGACCCTCTCGGCTGAAAACAAAAAGATGTTCTACATCCCTGAGGGTTTCGCCCACGGCTTCCTGGTGCTTTCGGATGTGGCGGAGTTCTGCTACAAATGCACCGACGTCTACGACCCGACGGCGGAGGGCGGCATCCCCTACGACGATCCGACTGTCGGCGTCGAGTGGCCGGACTGCGGCTGCCCCCATCTGACGAGCGCCAAGGACAAGGCCCACACCCCGTTTGCCGAACAGAAGTTCGAGTATTTCGAAAAATACTGAGCGGGGGCCCCGATGCAGAGTCTTCAAAATTCGCTGGCCGGTTTCTGGAAATACCGGTATCTTTTGCAAAACCTCATTACCCGGGATTTCAAGCTCAAGTACCGCCGCAGCGTACTCGGCGTGGCCTGGAGCGTGCTCAACCCGCTGCTGACCTGCCTGGTCATGTTCCTGGTTTTTGATTCGATCATGAAAGGCCTGCGGGGGGAAGGCATCCCGAACTTTGCGGGCTTTTTGATCATCGGCCAGCTTTTGTTCAACTTCTTCCGTGAATCGACGACGATGGCGATGGAGAGCGTGCTCAAAAACGCGCCGCTTCTGCGCAAAGTCTATATTCCGAAGTACATCTTCCCGATGGAAAAATGCTGCTTCGCGCTGGTCAACTGCGCGTTCAGCTTTATCGCGCTGGTCATCGTGTTTGTCATCACCTGGACGCCGGTCACCTGGGCCACGGCCTGGATGGCAATCTACCCGCTGATTATGCTGTTTTTCTTCAGCTTCGGCATCGGGCTGCTGCTCTCGGCGATGTATGTCTTTGTGCGGGACATCATGCACATCTGGGAGGTTTTCTGCACCCTGTTGACCTATGCGAGCGCGATCTTCTATGACCCCGAGACCCTCTCGGGCATTATGCAGCAGCTGATCCACATCAACCCGATGTACTGGTACATCACGGCTTTCCGGCGCTGCGTGCTCTGGGGCGAGGGGCTGGATCTGACCATGATCACGGTCTGCTTCCTCTGCGCGGCGGCCAGCATGGCGATCGGGATCTTTGTGTTCAAAAAGAACCAGGACAAGTTTGTCCTGTATATGTAAGGGGGCCGCTATGGACAAACAGCCGATCATCTCGGTTGAACACGTCTCGATGCGGTTCAACCTGGCCAAAGAAAAGCACGAGAGCTTAAAAGAATACTTTGTCGCGCTGCTGCACGGCGGCGTGCGGTTTGACGAGTTTTTCGCTCTGTCCGACGTCAGCCTTGACATCATGCCCGGGGATTTTTACGGGCTGATCGGGCTCAACGGCAGCGGCAAATCGACGCTGCTCAAGATTATTTCGGGCGTGTACAAGCCGAGCGCGGGCAAGGTGACGGTGCGCGGCACCATCGCCCCGCTGATCGAACTCGGCGCGGGGTTTGATATGGACTTGACCGCGCGGGAGAACATCTACTTGAACGGCACCGTGCTCGGCTATACGCCCAAGTACATCGATTCGAAGTTCGAGGACATTGTCGAGTTCAGCGAACTGCGGGACTTCCTCGATGTGCCGCTGAAAAACTATTCCTCCGGCATGACGGCGCGGCTGGCCTTCGCGGTTGCGACGATGACCAAGCCGGACATCCTGATTGCGGACGAGATCCTCTCGGTCGGCGATTTTCTGTTCCAGCAGAAATGCGAAAAGCGGATGGCCGAGCTGATGAGCGGCGGCACGACGGTGATCCTGGTCAGCCATTCGATCGAACAGATCGAGCGGATGTGCAACAAGGTCGCCTGGCTCGACCATGGCCACCTGCGCCGCAACGGCCCCACCGCCGAGGTCACGGCCGAGTATAAGAGCTTTGAGAAGCCGGAGAATTGAGGCCGGGCGTTTTGTAAAGAGTTTAGAGTTGAGAGTTTAGTTTCGGTGCGGCGCGCTGCGCCGCTTTTTTTGAAAAAAGGAGTCCTCCATGCCCAACGAGAATGAAAACCGACCGGCGGACGTCGCGCAGGCCGACAGCGTCGGCGGGATGGCGCGCCGGCTGGCGAACCCGGCCCATTTGGCCGACCTGGCCCGCCGCAGCGCCGCCACCCTGCGCGAACAGGGGGCCGAACAGCTCTGGCGGGATGTGACCTTCCGGGTCGGGCTGGCCTTCCACCACGATTCCTGGCGGCACCGCGCCGATATCCCGCTGCGCCGCGAGCTGAAAGCCCAGCGCGCGGCCAACCTGCAGGGGCCCAAAATCAGCGTCGTTGTGCCGGTGTACAACACGCCGCTGCGGTTCTTTAAGCAGATGGTCGCGAGCGTGCAGCGCCAAACTTACCGGAACTGGCAGCTCGTGCTTGTCGATGCTTCGGACGGCGACCACCCCGAACCCGGAAAACTTTCCCGACGGTGGGCTGCGGAAGACCCGCGGATTCTTTATAAAAAAGTGGAAAACCAGCGCATCGCCGGCAACACGACGGCCGGGTTTGCGCTGGCGACCGGCGAATACCTCGTTCTGCTTGACCATGACGACCTGCTTTATCCGAATGCGCTGTTTGAATGTGTGCAGGTCATCCAAAAGACGAGCGCGGATTTTGTCTATTCCGATGAAATTGTGCTCGACGCTTCGCTGAAAAAACTCGGCGGCTACCACTTCAAGCCGGATTTCGCGCCCGACTATCTGCGCGGCTGCAACTACATCACCCACCTGGCCTGCTTCTCCCGTCCGCTGCTCGACGAAGCCGGCGCGTGGGAAAGCCTGGAATTTGAGGGCGCGCAGGATCACGATCTACTGCTGCGGCTGACCGAGAAGGCGAAACGGATCGAGCATATTAAGAAAGTGCTCTATATCTGGCGCGGCCACGCCGGTTCGACGGCCTCCGGCATGGAGGCCAAGCCCTACGCGATCGCGGCCGGCGAGCGGGCGATCGACGCGCACCTCGCCCGGGTCGGGCTGCCGGGCAAGGCCAGGGCGGTGGAGGGCGCGCCGGGGGCTTTCCAGATCCGGTACGAGCTGACGGCCAACCCGCTCATCAGCGTGCTGATCCCGAACAAAGACCATGTTGACGACCTTGAGCGCTGCCTTTCGAGCCTTTACAAAAACGCCGGGTACGACAATTTTGAGGTGCTCGTGCTCGAGAACAACTCGACCGACCCGGCGACAGAAGGCTATTACGCGGCGCTGCCCGCAGCCTACCCGCGCTGCCGGGTGCTGCGGTACGAAGGTGCGTTTAATTTTTCGGCCGTCAACAACTTCGGCGCGGCGCAGGCGAAGGGAGAGCATCTGCTGCTGCTCAATAACGATATCGAGGTGCTTTCACCGGATTTTTTGCGCGAACTGCTTTCCTACAGCCAGCGGGCGGACATCGGCGCGGTCGGGGCGAAGCTCTACTACCCCGACGATACGATCCAGCACGCCGGGGTTATCATGGGGATCAACGGCTCGGCCGGGCACAGCCACAAGGGCTACCCGCGCGCGGCGGTGGGGGATCTCTACCGCCTGGTCACGGCGCAGGACTACATGGCGGTCACCGGGGCCTGCCTGATGACCAAAACCGCGCTCTACCGCGCGGCGGGCGGGCTGGACGAAGAACGGTTTGCGGTGGCGTATAACGATGTGGATTATTGCCTCAAACTCTGGCAGCAGGGCTTGCACAACGTGTTCACCCCCCGCGCCGAAGCCTACCACCACGAGAGCAAGAGCCGCGGCCTTGACACCACACCCGAAAACGCCGCCCGCTACGCGCAGGAAAAGGCGAATTTTTACGCAAAGTACCAAGCGTACATCGATCAATACGATCCGTATTATAACCCGCATTTCAACAATTTGTTTGAGAATTTTGGGTTGAAGTGAGGGATATTTGGAATGTTGCGGTCGTGGTTTTGACAGCGCGGAGGGGCGGGGTTTATGGCGCACACTGTGCGCCGCTACGGACGTAACCGTATCGCTCGAGACGGGTGGGGAGGCTGTGCGTAAGCCGTTTGCCCGCAACCGCAACCCCTGTTAGCGGCCCATGTAGCGGCGCACAGTGTGCGCCATTCCTCGCCGCAGTGCACAGGTACATCCGCGATAGATTGGCTTGTGGCAGGAGGGAAAGGCAGTGCATGAACAGTTTACCCGCAAGCGTAACCGTTTGCCGAAGTTTGATTATGCGCAGAGTGGAGCCTATTTTGTGACGGTGTGTACGCAGGGGCGGCGGCGCGTTTTCTGGCAGGACGATACCGTGGACACAACCCCTGTAGCGGCGCACAGTGTGCGCCATTCCCCGCCGCAGCCGGAAGGTTTGCCTGTTGGCGAGGAACCTCAACCGGAAATCCATCTGGCCCCGCTGCCGCCGGAACGAACATTTTCGCCGGCCGGGCGCATCGTGGTTGAGATGGTGAGACAAATCCCGCGCCGGTATCCGGCCGTGACGGTCGATGCCTGTGCCGTGATGCCAAACCATGTGCATTTGTTGTTGCAGATACACAGCGGCGAGGACGGGCGCCCGCAAAGCGCCCCGACGGTATCTCACGTTGTAAAACAATGGAAAGAAGCCGTCACCAAATGTCTGGGCGAACCCCTCTGGCAAAAATCCTTCCATGACCATGTGATCCGCGGGGCGGCGGGGTATCAGATGATCTGGAATTATATCGATTCCAACCCCGCCACCTGGCGCAAGGATTGTTTTTACATCCCCATCCACATCCCCATCCCAAAGGAGAACCTTTCATGAATTTGCAGATGAAACGTGTGCGCGAGCTGTTCGGCTATGCGGCTACCCTGACGCGGGAACAGGGGGCCGGGGCGATGCTGGGGCGGGCGGCCGGCTTTTTTGGGCGCCGGCTGTTCGGCAAGCGGGCGCGGTACTGGCCGGCCAAATCGGCGCTGGCCGCCCAGCGGGAAACCGACTGCGGCGATTTCCCGGTCATCAGCATCCTGACCCCGCTCTACAACACGCCGGAGCCTTATCTGAAAGCGTTTCTCGACAGCGTCGCGGCCCAGACCAGCCCGCGCTGGCAGCTTGTGCTGGTCGATGCCTCGGACGAAGCGCATTCTTATGTCGGCAAGATCGCATCTGCCCGCGCGGCGGCCGATGACCGCATCCTCTACCGCCGCATCGAAAACGGCGGCATCGCGGCCAACACAAACGCCGCGGCCGAACTTGCGACCGGCGAATACCTCGCCCTTGCCGACCATGACGACATTCTGGCCCCGCACGCGATTTTCTGCATGGGGCGGGCCGCGGCCGAAACCGGGGCCGATTTCCTCTACTCCGATGAAGCGCTCTTCCGCAAAAAACCGCGCGCCGCGCATGTCGCGCATTTCAAGCCCGACTATGCGCCCGATTACCTCAACGCCTGCAACTACATCTGCCACCTGGCTGTTTTCCGGCGGCGTCTGTTTGAACAGGTGGGCGGAGAGCGGAAAATCTGTGAGGGCGCGCAGGATCACGACCTGTTTTTACGCATCATCGACGCAATGCAGTTAGAAAACCCGGCCGCCGCGCCGGTGCACATCCCGCAGGTGCTCTATTACTGGCGGGTGCACAGCGGTTCGACAAGCAGCGGCACCAGGGCGAAACCCTATGTCGAGGAAGCCGCCCGCCGCGCCGTGGCCGACCATCTGGCCGCGACAGGCCGGGAAGGCATCGTCGAGCCCGGCCTGTTCCCCGGCACCTGCCATGTCAAATGGGCGCTGCCCGAACCTGCGCCGCTTGTCTCGATCCTGATCCCGAACAAAGACCATGTCGAGGATCTCGAAACCTGTCTGCACAGCCTGTACGCCAAGACCTTCTATGAAAACTTCGAGGTCATCGTGATCGAGAACAACTCGACCGACCCGGCCACCCGCGCTTACTACGGCAAACTGCAGGACCGGTACGAGCGATGCCGGGTTGTCGGCTACAGCGGCAGTTTCAATTTCAGCCGGATCAACAACTTCGGACGCAAGTTTGCGCAGGGCAAGTTTTTGCTGCTGCTGAATAACGACATCGAGGTCATCAACGGCAATTGGCTGACCGAGCTTGTCGCCGAGGCCAGCCAGCCCGGCGTCGCGGCCTGCGGCGCAATGCTCTATTACCCCGACGATACAATCCAGCACGCCGGCATCATCACCGGCCTTGGCGGCTACGCGGGCCACAGCCACAAATACCACAAGCGCGGCGGCAGCGGATATATGTTCAGGCTGGCCACCGTGCAGGATTTTTCGGCCGTGACGGCGGCCTGCCTGCTTGTGCGTACAGCGGCGTTTGACGCGGTGCAGGGCATGGACGAAGGGTTCACCGTCGCCTTCAACGACGTCGATTTCTGCCTGCGGCTGCGCAAGGCCGGCTGGCGGGTGGTCTGGACGCCCTACGCCGAACTCTACCACCATGAGAGCAAGTCCCGCGGCTCGGACGAAAACGACCCCGAAAAGAAGCAGCGCTTTGCCGGCGAACAGGCCAGGCTGTACGAAAAGTTCGGCCGCGAGGCGATTCTGCGCGACCCCTATTACAACCCGAACCTCTCGCTCGATTACGAGGATTTCCGCGAAAGCGGGGATTTGCGGCGGCTGAAAAATGTGGAGGATGCGTGACTGTTTGCGTTTTGCCGCCCGGCGGCGCATAAAACGGATACAAGGATACAAAAATACACCCAGGGTGTGCGCGGCCCTGGGTGTATGATTTTGGTGGAGGGGGCGGGAAATTCGTAGGTGCCGATGCTTGCATCGCTCCGCGGGTGTTTGCGGCGTTCCCGGGCCGATGGCGAGCATCAGCCCCTACAGAGGTTTTCGAGGCGGCCGCCGATCCACCATAATTCCTGATTTTCAATGCGCTTCCTTCTGCCGGCAGGCGGGGCAAAGATAGTGGATGGTCAGCTGGTAGCTGCGCACCTCGGTGCCGATGGCGGCTTCAATCTCCCGCACCAGGCCGATGACCGGGATATCCTGCAAATCGCCGCAGCCGTCGCAGTACAGATGGCCGTGCGGGGTGGCGGTTTTGTCAAACCGGTCGGCGCCGTCCGGCATTTCAAGCCGGCCGATTTCACCGGCCTGCTCCATGAGCTTGAGGTTGCGGTAAACGGTGCCGCGGGCAATGTTGGGCATTTCCCGGCGGGCTTGGGCAAAGATCTCGTCCGCCGTCAGATGGCGGGGGCTTTTTTGCATCAGATCCAAAATCAGGCGACGCTGGCGTGTCATGGTCATCCCGTCCTTTCTGCCTGAAGGGCGAAGTGAATATAAGATTTTGTCTTATCGATACGATACCGCATTTTGGCGCCGTTGTCAATGCCGGAAGGGGATTTTCCGGCAGATTTCACAAAATCATGTTCCAAAAATTTTCGAAATGGGGGTTGACAATCCTGCGGAGGACGTGTATACTTTGATTAAGATACAGTCTTAAAAATAGACTGCAACACAATGCGAAAGGAGAGCGCAACAATGGAACTGAAAGGCAGCAAGACCGAAAAGAATCTGTGGGAGGCTTTTGCAGGAGAGAGCCAGGCCCGCAACAAATACACCTACTTTGCCTCCAAGGCGAAGAAAGAGGGCTATGAGCAGATCTCGGCCATCTTCACCGAGACCGCCAACAACGAGAAGGAGCACGCCAAAATCTGGTTCAAGCTCCTCATGGAGAATGGCGAGATCCCCGATACCCTGACCTGCCTGAAGATGGCCGCCGCCGGCGAGAACGAGGAGCACACCTCGATGTATCCTCGGATGGCCGCCGAGGCCAAGGAGGAAGGTTTTGACCAGATCGCCGCCCTCTTTACGATGGTCGCCGCGATCGAGAAGGAGCACGAGGAGCGGTACAAGGCGCTCGCCGCCAACATCGAGGCCGGTAAGGTCTATGCCCGTGAGACCGAACAGGTCTGGCAGTGCCGCAACTGCGGGTTTGTCTATATCGGCACCCACGCGCCGGTCAAGTGCCCGGTCTGCGCCCATCCGCAGGCGTACTTTGAGCTGCGGAGCCAGAACTACTGATTGAGAGTTTAGAGCTAAGATAAGGTGGATCGCGTACCTGCGGTACGCTCAAGAAGCCGGGGCGGACGCCGCCGTGACTTTTTGAGCGCGCTGTCAGGCGCGCGATCCACCTGTTTTCTTTTTTTCTATTCCCTTAAACCGTACTCTATCCCTCTCGCCCGCAGATTGTGGGTTGCAGTTTTGCGCCGGGTGCGGTACACTGGAGGTATCGCGGGGCGGGTTGGGCCGGCGCAGGTCAGAGCGTTTCGCCGTCCGGCACGAGCACGACGGCGCGGCGGCCGAGCTGGCGGTAGATTTCGATAAACCGGCCGCGCTCGACCCGGCGGTTGAAATCGAGCGGGTCGGCCACCGTGAAATGGGTGTCGTCCGCGCCGCACAGCGCCATGCAGTGCAGCGTGTGGAACACCCGGTGCTCGCCGCCGCCCGGCAGCGCGTAGGCTCCGCAGGCATCAAACTGCACGTCGTTGAAATGCAGCGTCGCCCAGAAAATGACCGGCCGGCCTTTTTCGAGCTGGGCGACGAGGCCGGCCTCCTCCGCGCCGGTCAGATCCTGCGGGGTATACCCGCCGCCGTGCGCGGCCAGATAGGTGCGGGCGGCCGCGACGATCGGCCCCGCAAAGCAGTAGTAGCCGGTCTCGGGGCTGCCGTCGTCAAGGTGCGGGTTGCCCATATAGACTTTGTCCGGGTCGGCCCCGTACCAGCGCGCGCTGCGCGGCAGGTAATGGTCGGCCAGGTCGCATTTGTCGGCGTCGAAGCCGTAAAACCGAAGCACCTCGCACAAACTCGTGATCTCGCAGCCATTCGGCAGCTCCGGGTTTTGCAGGATTTGGGGAACCGGTAAGAGGATGGGCACGGCGATCGTCTCCTTCGTTTTTATTCTTTGTTTCCAACGGCCTTTTCCCCATTGTACCATGCCCACCCAAAGAAAGGAAGTCTCCCATGCCCACCATTCGTGAACTGGGGTTTGCACCGGGCCGGCTGCAGCCGGGGGTGCGCAACGCACTGACCGATGTGGCCGGCGTGCGCGTCGGCCACTGCACGGTGCACAGCGCCCGTCACAACACCGGCGTCACCGTCATCCTCCCGCGGGAGGATGTCTATTTCCACAAATGCACGGCCGCGGCCGCCGTCATCAACGGCTACGGCAAATCGGCCGGCCTTGTCCAGATTGAGGAGCTCGGCCAGCTCGAAACCCCGATCGCACTGACCAACACCCTCGGCGTCGGGCTGGTATCCGACGCGCTCGTCCAGCACACGGCCGAAGTCTGTGAAAAATACGGCGAGCGGCTGCGCAGCGTCAACCCGGTTGTGGGCGAGTGCAACGACAGCGAACTCAACGAGATCGCCGACCGGGTCATCGGTCGGCGGGAGGTCGAGCGCGCCTTCGCTTCGGCCGGCGCCGATTTTGCCCAAGGCTGCGTCGGGGCCGGCGCCGGCATGATCTGCCACGGGCTCAAAGGCGGCATCGGCAGCGCGAGCCGGGTTGTTGAGATCGGCGGCCGCGCCTTCACGGTCGGGGTGCTCGCGCTGTGCAACCACGGGTGTTTGGAAGAACTGAACATCTTAGGCCGCAAACCCGGCGCGGCGATCCGCGCGCGGCAGGAAGAAACTCGCCCCGAATCCGACGTCGGCAGCTGCATCCTTGTGCTCGGCACTGACCTGCCGGTTTCGAGCCGGCAGCTTGGCCGGCTGACCCGCCGCTGTGCGGTCGGCCTGGCGCGGGTGGGCAGCTACTGGGGCCACGGCAGCGGGGATATCGCGATCGGCTTTACGACCGCCCACGACCTGCGCGCCGGCAAGGCGGAGGAACCCCCGATCGCCACCCGCGCGATTCTGCGCGAAGATTTGCTTGAACAGCCGTTTCTGGCCGCGGCCGAAGCAGCCGAGGAGAGCGTGCTCAACGCGCTGGCCGCCGCCGTGCCGACGACCGGCTTTGACGGAAAAATCTGCCACGCGCTCTGCGAATATCTCGATCTGCTCTGAACGCGGCGCAAAAGGGAAGGGGAAGGAAAAGCATGAAAGTTTGGGATCTGCACTGTGATACGCTCTACCGCCTGCTCGGGCGGGAGGATACGGCCGGAGAACCGGCCGTCGAGGCCTTTGCAAAGGATGGCGGGATGCTCGATCTCGCCAAGATGCGCGCGGGGGATTATCTGCTGCAATGTTTCGCCTGCTTTGTCGGGCTGGAGGAAAGCCCCGACCCGCTTGTTTCGGCGCTGCGGGAGGCCGATCTGTTCCACCGCCTGCTCGCCGCCTACCCCGACGACCTTGTCTGGGTGAAAAGCGCGGCGGATATCGATAAACTGGGCGAGGACGGGCGCATCGGCGCGATGCTGACGATTGAGGAGGGCGCGGTCTGTCGCGACGATCTTGCGATTCTGCGCGATTTCTACCGCCTCGGCGTGCGGATGATGACCCTGACCTGGAACCACCAAAACGGCCTGGGGAGCCCGAACATCACCCCCGATTACAACGAGGATACCTGGCCGGTCAAAGACCCCGGCGCGCCCGGCCTGACCGGGGTCGGGCGTGAATTTGTGGCCGAGATGGAGCGCCTGCATATGATTGTGGATGTTGCGCATTTGTCCGACGCCGGCATCCGCGATTTGCTTGCCATAGCCACCCGGCCGTTTGCGGCAAGCCACTCGAACGCCCGGGCCTGCTGCCCGCACCTGCGCAACCTGCCCGACGAACTGCTGCGCGCGATGGGGGAGAAGGGCTGTTTGATCGGGCTCAATTACTGCCCGGCTTTTCTTGACGATACCCCCGACCGCAAACACTGCGTTGGCAGCGTTGCCCAGATGGCGCGGCACGCGAAATATATTCTGAACCTCGCGGGCGAGGACGCCCTCGCGCTCGGCAGCGATTTTGACGGCATCGGCGGCGAGCTCGAGATCACCGGCGCGCAGGATCTGCCGCTGCTGGCTGAGGGCCTTGTAAACGAAGGCATCCCCGCGCGGGTGGTGGAGAAGATCTTTTACAAGAACGCCCGGCGATTTTTTAGGGAGAACTTGTAATGGGGGAGATTGAAAGTGAGGACGCTCAACAGGGAAACAACGGCAATATTTAAAATATTTGCAATTGTGAGCGTTGTGATCGCGCATGTGGGAAGAGCTTATTGGGGTATGAGCGAGCAAATTTCCAACTGCTTTGGAACCGGAGGGGTTGCGGTATTTTTGTTTCTCTCCGGGTATGGCTTGTACCAATCAGCCAAGAGGCATGGGATCACAACGGCTTACTGGCAGAAAAAAGTACAAAAAGTATTTTTTCCATATTGGTTGGCTACAATTTTGTACGTTGTGCTGTGCCGTATACCGGTCAGTTCATCCACATTACTCCAAAATCTGCTTACAATAGACTATAACCGAAGCATTGACGGTACGATGTGGTATCTGAGCCTGCTCATGATTTTCTATCTGTCATTTGGCGTGCTGTTTTGGGCGCAAATCCCAACCTGGGGGCGTATAACCTTCCTGTTTCTGGTTGCGACGGTGGTTCAAAACGCAACCGTCTTTGGCTCATGCGGTTGGCAGTTTCAGCAAAACAGTTATATCTTCCCCTTAGGGGTGACGGCGGCCTGGGTTTTGGATCTTCTTTATAAGTGCAGAAAAAAGGCGCCGCGTGGCGTGCAGATCCTTGTTTGCTGTGTTTTGGGTGCCGGCTGCATCGTGATGTATGGCTGGGGTGTTGCAGATCAGCGGACTTTTTCAAGTATAAATGCATGGCTGGTGGGGGGATGCCTCTTTTATGGCCTTGTTTTGAGCAATGGACTAACCATGGCCCCAAAAGGGAAAAAGTGGATTGGCGTTGCAGGGGCGCTGACATACCCGATATATCTTGTGGAAGGAAAAGTGCTTGATAGGATAAAGGCGATAAGCGCTTTGCAGAATGCCTGGGCAGCGACCGTAACGGTTATTTTGCTGATTTTGGTAACCAGTATTATCCTGTATGTACTGATTCAATGGATTGATAAACGTGAAAAGGAGAAACAACCATGCCCCACCCTGAATTGACGCTGGAAAAGCGCATCGAGGCTGAGCTTTGCGGTTTGGATGCGACGCTGTGCCTGTATGCCGACGATCTGCACGGCCGGGTCATCGAGCGCGGGGCCGACCGGGTGTTTGAGTCGGCTTCGACCATCAAGGTCTTTGTGCTTGGGTGCCTTTTTGCCAAGGCTGCGGCCGGCACGGCGGAGCTTGACGCGGTGCTGACCTATGAGGCAAAGCATTTTGTTGATGGCTCGGGCATGCTGCGCGCACTTGGTACCGGCGCGCAGCTGCGCGCGCTTGACGCCGCGACGCTGATGATTGTGTGCAGCGACAACATCGCGACGAATATGCTGATCGATTACCTCGGCCTTGCCGCCATCAACGAATTCATCGCCGCGGTCGGCTGCCCGAATACCAGGCTGCACCGGATGCTCGCCAGCGATAACTGGGGCGCGCCGCTCGGCAGCATCACGCCGCGGGATTATGGGCATTTCTTCGCCCGTCTCGCGAAAGGCGAGCTTGTCAGCCCGGCGGCAAGCGAAGCCATGCGCGGGATCTTCCGCCAGCAGCACTACAACCAGATGTTCATCGGCAGCCTGCCGCCCTACTATACCGACGCCGAGGAATCCGGCGCCGACCCCGAGCTGATTTACACCGCGACCAAAAGCGGCAGTATGGACGCCTGCCGCAACGACGGCGGGCTGGTACACACGCCGTATGGGGATTATGTGCTGGCGATGATGTGCACGGACTTCAAAAATAAGCTTGAGGTGAACGACCACCCGGCCTTTTTGTACGGCGCGCGGGTCAGCCGGCTGCTGTTTGACCAGTACCTGGCGCTGGAAGGCCGGTTTGAACGCCGCTTTGACGGTGCGGAGGGCTGACCGATGACGGTGCTGAACCTGATTTACTGCCTGGTGGGCGGGGTGTTCATTGTGCTGGGCGCGGCCTGCCTGTGGGAGAAATACCGCACGGTGCGCGGCGGCGTGCGGCTGCCGGCCCGGGTGATCGAGTGCCGGCGCCAGGGGGCAGCGGATACCAAGCGCGGCGGGTACTGCCTGGTTGTGGAATTTACCGACCCTGCCGGCATCCGCCATACGGCTGCCACCAACGATTCGTTCTGGTTTGACCAAAGCCGCCGCGTGGGCAATGTGATAGAAATCTGGTACAACCACCGCACCCCGACCGTCGTCGAGCGGCGCAGCGCCGAGGCCGAGATCCTTGGCGTGCTCTGCGTGGCGCTCGGCTTTGGCGTGATTTTCTGGCTGGGGCTGCGATAATCCCGAAAAAGGAGACAACCGATGATGACCTTGTTGATCCTGCTGCTGGCGCTGGCGCTGGCAGGGGATGTGCTGCTGGGGGTGCTGCTGTGGCGCAGCGGCCGCGCTCCGGCCGCCGATCAGGACGCGCTGCTGCGCGCGCTGCAAAAGGCGATTGAAGGAGAAACCGACCTTTTGGCCGACCAGCTGCGCGCCACCCAGGCCGAAACCGCACGCGCCACCCAGAGCGCCGTGCGGGACCTGGGCACGCTGCTGGCCCAGAGCCAGAACCAAAGCGGCCAGGCCGCGACCGCCCGGCTTGAAGCGATTGACCGCGCCGGCGCGGCGCGCCAGAAAGCCGCAAACGATGCACTGGCCGCTCAGCTGGCGCTGCTTGAAAACCGACTCAAAGGGCTGGAAGATTCAAACGCCGCGCGGCTCGATGGGATGCGCGGGGCGCTGGTGCAGGGGCTCAACACAATACGGACGGAAAACAACCGCAAGCTCGATGAAATCCGCGGCACGGTGGATGAAAAGCTGGAGACAACGCTGCAAAGCCGGATTCAGGAATCCTTCCGCACCGTCAGCGCCCAGCTCGAGCAGGTGTACAAGGGCCTGGGCGAGATGCAGACGCTGGCCGCCGATGTGGGCGGGCTGAAAAAGGTGCTCTCCGGCGTCAAGACCCGCGGCATTTTGGGGGAGGTGCAGCTCGGCGCGATTTTGTCCGAACTGCTGGCCCCCGGCCAGTATGCCGAGAATGTCGCGACGGTGCCGGGCAGCGCGAACCGGGTCGAGTACGCGGTCAAGCTGCCGGGCCAGGGCGGCGGCACGGTCTGGCTGCCGATTGACGCCAAGTTCCCCGGTGACAGCTACGCCAAACTGCTGGACGCCAGGGACACGGGCGACGCCGCCGCGATCGCCGCCGCCCGCAAGCAGCTTGAGACGACGCTGCGGGCTGAAGCCAAGGACATCCACGACAAATACATCGAAGCCCCGCACACGACGGCGTTCGGCGTACTGTTTTTGCCGTTTGAAGGGCTGTATGCCGAGGTTGTCAGCGCCGGCTGGAGCGAGGCGATCCAGCGCGACTACCAGATCAGCGTAGCGGGGCCTTCGACGATGGCGGCGCTGCTCAACGCTTTGCAGATGGGCTTCCGCACGCTGGCGATCCAAAAACGTTCGGGTGAGGTTTGGCAGGTGCTGGCCGCCGTCAAAACTGAATTTGAAAAGTTCGGCGCGGGGCTGGCCTCGATGCAGCGGCACCTGAACCAGACCGGTAACGACCTTGAGGAGCTGATCGGCGCCCGCAGCCGGGCCATTACCCGTAAGCTGGAAGCCGTGCAGCAGCTTGACCCCGGCGAAGCAGCCGGAATGTTTGGGCTGGAAAGCCCTGCGCCTGAACCGACCGCGGCGCGGTTGCGCAGACGCGGGGAACCGGAAATAGGAAAATAAGCATGGAGGAGGCTACCTTATGAACAACATCCGTTGGGATCGGCTGATCCTGCCCGTTGCCGGCATTGTGCTCGGGCTGTTTCTTATCCTTCGGCCGTGGAATGCCACGGCTGCGCTGTGCAGTTTTATCGGCTGGCTGATTTTGCTGGTGGGGGTGCTTGGCGTGGTCAATGCGCTGGCCTTCCAGCGGGCGACGATGCTGGCCAGCCCGATGCTGCCGTTCAGCGTCGGCGCGATTGTGATCGGGCTGTTCTTTATTGCAAGCCCCGGCACGCTGGCCGCGCTGGTCGGTATGATCGTCTGTGTTATGCTGATGGTGGCCGGCATTGGCAACCTGCAAACCGCCGCGCTGCGCCGCGGCTGGGGCGACCGCCTGTGGTGGCTGCCGCTTGTCACCGGCGTGCTTTGTGTGCTGCTTGGGGTGTATGCGCTGCTCTTCCCCGGGGCGTCGGCCGTGTTTGTCATGCGGATGGTCGGGGTGATGATGCTGATTTCGAGCGCTGTCAACCTGATCAACGTGCTGACGTGGAGAGAATGAGCCCAGGAGGTGTACCATGATCCGTATTTTGACCGATTCGGCGGCTGATTTGACAGCGGCCGAGGCCGCGCGTCCCGGCGTGACCGTGATTCCTTTGCAGGTGCTGTTTGCCGACGGCACATCGGCCCGCGACGGGGTGGACATTTCGGGCGACGACTACTACGCCCGGCTCAAAACCGAGCCCAAACTTCCCCGCACAAGCCAGCCCTCACCCGAAACCTTCATGGAGTTTTTTGAACAGGCCCGTGCGGCCGGGGACGAGGTGCTGGCGATCCTGATTGCATCGAACCTTTCGGGTACCTTCCAGTGTGCCAAGCTTGCGGCCGAGACCTGTGAGTTTACGGCGGTACGGTTTGTCGATTCCCGCACGGCATCCCAGGGGGAAGCGCTGCTTGTGCGTGAGGCATTGCGCCGGCGCGAGGCGGGCGAAACCCTTGACGAGATTGCCGATGCGATTGAGGAACTCAAAGGGCGCATCCGCATCCTCGGCGTGGTGGACAGCCTCAGGCATCTGCACAAGGGCGGCCGGCTGCCCGCCGCCGTCGCGGTTGTGGGCGGCGCGCTCGGCATCAAGCCGGTGCTTTCGGTCATCGACGGCGAAATCAAGCTCGCCGATACCGCCCGCGGCCGGCCGGGGGCCTATGTCGCGCTGTTCAAGCAGATCGAAAAGCTCGGCGGCATCGACCCGGCCTACGGCTATGTGCTGCTCTATTCGGATGAAAAAAGCACGGTCGCGCCGATCCACCGCTATCTGCACGAAAACTGCCATCTGACCGGCGGCCGGGCCGCCCAGCTCGGCGCGGTCATCGGCACCCACATCGGCCCGGGCTGCGCCGCGCTTGTCTTTGTGGCGAAGGAGGAATAAACCATGCTCGCATTTGGAAAGTGGAAAGAACTCACTGTCTGCCAATCACAAAAACAGTGCGATGAAATCTGCGCGCTGCTCCGCGAACATGAGATCCCATACACTGTGAAAACGCGCGCAAGAAACTCCCCCTCGGCTCTTTCCTTCGGCTCGCGCGAGCGAGCCGGAACCTTTGCACAGAACCCGGCCGCCGCATATCAATACTATATCTATGTTGAGCGTGGCGCGCTTGCCGATGCAAAGGCGCTCTGCGCCCGCCCGCGCTGAAACCAGCCCCCTCCGCCATTTTTTGGCGAAGAGGGCTTTGCTTTGCATCACATCGTTTTCACTTGTTTCGAACGCCCGGCTGTGGTATACTGAATCAGATTGGCAGGGCTGCCCTGCCGCAGACCTTCGATAAAAGGGGGCGCCCGATGCGGCCAGACACAACAAAACCCGCGCGCTTTTTCCTGCGCGCGGCGCGGGCCTTTGCGCTGAGCGTGGCCGCGCTGTTTCTTCTGCTGCTGGCGGCCTATGCGCTGCCGGGCGGTGCGGTGCGCCGGAATCTTTTGGCCAGCGCTGCGACGATCCAGCGCGAGGGGCTTTACCCCGAGTTTTTCGGCTTCAAGCTGTTCCAGATGGACAACTACACCGATACCATCATGCTGTTTGAGGCGGCCACGGCCGACGAGACCGACCCGCTGACCGCCATGATGACCAATACCGCCTACAACGTCGATAACTTTGAGACGCTGGCCGACGACCTGCAAACCTACCTGGAAGCCCGCGCGGCAGGCGAGCCGCTGCCCGACAGCCTCGAGCCGTTTTCTTATGCGCGGTACTGGCACGGGTATCTGATCTGGCTGCGGCCGCTGCTCTGCCTGATGCCCTACGCCGGGGTGCGGGTCGTGCAGTATCTGGCGCTGGCGGCGCTGTTTGCGCTGGTGCTGGCCGGGCTGTGGCGGCGGGCCGGGCCGCGGGTGGCCCTTTGGTTTGCGGTCAGCCAGCTGCTGGTCAGCGTTTTCTTTGTGCCGCATCAGGTGCAGTTTTTCACCTGCTTTTTCATCGCCTATGCCGGCTGCGCCTGGGTGCTTGCGCGGGAGCGGGATGTCTGGTCGCTCTCGGTCGGGCTGATCGTGCTCGGCGTGGCGACGGCCTTCTGCGACCTGCTCGTCACCCCGATTCTGACCCTCGGCCTGCCGATGGCCTGCTGGCTGCTGTGTGTGGCGCAGCGGCTCGTCGCTTCGCCCCGGCAGTGCGCGGCGGTTGTGGCCGGCAGCCTTTGCTGGGGCGTCGGCTACGGCGGGTGCTGGGCGCTCAAATGGGCGCTGGCCGGGCTTGTGACCGGCCAGGACGTCATCGGCGACGCGCTGCACCAGATCGGGGTGCGTACCACCGCCGATACCTGGCACGGCATCGAGCTGACCTGGGGCAACATCTTCCAATTTGTGTACGACACGCTGGCCGGCCGAGGGCTGTTCTGGCCGCTGGTCGCGGCCTGCGTGCTGGCCGTGGCGCTGTTTGCGGTCTGTGTGCGCGGCAAGGATGCGCTCGCCCGGGCGCTGCCGCTCGGGTTGACGGCGCTGATGGCCCCGGTCTGGCTCTGCCTGCTGCGCACCCACTCGATCCAGCACGGCTGGTTCACCTGGCGCGCGCTGGCCGTCGCGCTGTTCGCCGGCCTGGCGTTCCTCTCCTGCGCCTGCAGCTGGAAGGCGGGGGCGGAGAGGATTGGAAAATTGATAATGAAAAGTGAAAAATTGCGGTGAATCGGCGGCCTGCGGCCGCTTCGAAAAATGCTGATGTTTTTTTGCGACGCGGCAGGCGCTGCGACAGAAGGGTTCCAAGATGGAAGACAAGAAAAACCTTACGACACAGGACGAAAACAAAAAGCCGGAGGAAGCGGAAAACCCCGCGGCTGCGCCGGACAACGAGACAAAGCCCGAAGCGGACAAGCCCGAAGCGGACAAACCTGCGGAAGAGGATAAGCCCGCCGAAACGGGCAAACCCGGCAAAAAGACCCGCAGGCTGCCGCTGCCGCTCAAGATTCTGCTGGTTGTTTTTGCGTTTGTCGCGGTGGCAGTCGGGCTGGTTGTCGGCTATGTCAACGGCAAACTCAGCCTGATCCGGTATGACGACGGCACCGTTGATACAGTCGGCACCATTGATGCAGAGGAGGACCAGGACCTTGACGGCACCGGCCTGGAGCAGGGCGGCGGCGAGATGGAGATGCCGGAGGGCAGCCCGTTTGCCGACGACGATGTGCTCAATGTGTTGCTGATCAGCACCGACGAGCGCACCGAGGCGGTCAATGATGCCGACGCCTTCACCAACCTTGGCGAGCTGGACGGCACCGAGGATACGACCGAATTCAGTGAGGACGCCCGCGCCGACAGCCTGATCCTGGCTTCGCTCAACATCACCGACGATACGATCAAGCTCGTCTCGGTCGAACGTGCGACCGGCGTGCCGATCCTGCTTGACGGATATGAGGACCAATATGACTGGATCACCCATACCTTCCGTTATGGCGGCGCCAAGCTTACGATGGATACGGTGGAGGAATGCTTTAACGTCCAGGTTGACCACTATGTCCGGTTCAATTTCAACTCCTTCGTCCAGATCGTTGACGCGGTCGGCGGCATCGACATCGAACTGACCGAGCTCGAGGCCGCGGCCCTCAACTGGGAAGTGCCCTCCAACTCGATGCTGATTGTCGGCAAGGTACATGCGGGGCTCAACCATATGGATGGCTACACCGCGCTGCAGTATGCCCGGCTGCGTTCGATTGACAGCGACTGGCAGCGGATTGAGCGCCAGCGCACCGTGATCCAGGCTGTGCTGGATCAGATCAAATCGGCCTCGGTGGCAGAGCTGGACAACCTGCTCAACACCGTGCTGCCGCTTGTGCAGACCAACTTTACCCGCACCGAAATTGCGGCGCTGCTGGTGCAGCTGCCGGGTTTTCTGGGGGTGCAGACCGAACAGATGTCGCTGCCGGTTGAAGGGACCTACGGCGTGCGCACCGGCATGGACGACCGCACAATGTACGACCCCGACTGGCCGCTGAATGCCGAAATTCTGCAGGACTTCCTCTATGAGGGCATGAGCGCCGAGGAGGCGATCGCCGCCCATGTGGAAGCGAGCGAGGATGCGCCCGAGGCCACCGCCGCGCCGGCCGTGGCCGATGCGCCGGGCGGCTACCTGGGCGCGTACACCCAGGTGCTGGACGCCGACCCCTATGCCGAAACGCTTGACACCGAAGCCTTTGGCGAGACGGCCTACCGCGTTTTCCTGGCGGGCGGCCGCGCCGACCAGGCCGAAACCTGGCAGCAGGCCGCCGCGCTGCTGCGCAGCCTGCATGAAAACCAGGGCGTCAACGCGGTGCTGCTGCCCTGCGGCCCGGCTGCGGCGCTTGCCCTGAATGAGGAGCTGGCGCAGGGAACCCCGCCGGCCGCGCTGGCTGACAACGCCGCGAGCGAGGAGGAGGCGGCTTTCTGGGAATGGCTGGCCGCCTATAACGCCGAGCAGAGCGAATCCGGCAAACTGCGGTTTGTCGGCGTCGGGGCGGAGGAGGACGCCGCGCTTGCGCTGCGCGGCCTGCGCGGCCTTTTGGCCGACACGCTGCCGGCCATCGACCCCGATACCCTGACAAGCGCCGCAGCCCGCACGGTCTGGCAGCAGCTGCAGGACGACGCGACCTATGAGGATGCCGACACCGCCGCCCATGCGCTGAACACGCTGCGCGCGCTGGCGGGCCAGGCCGATGAAAACGGCATGCAGAGCGACCTGTACCAGTTCTTCAGCGGGAACCTCGGCCGCGCCCGCACGCTGCTCAGCGCGATGGGCGAAACCGGGGAGGGCGCCGCGGGCGCCGCCGCACGGTTCACCGCAGCCTGGGACCTGTACAGCAGTGAAAACTTTTTTGCGCTGGTTCCGCAGGCGGACGCCCTGCCCGGGGACGGCAGCACGCTGGCCGATGCGCTTGCGGGCGAAAGCTCCCCGGTGGCCGGGCAGGTCTGCCATATTCTGATCGGCTATCTTGACCCGGAAACCCAGGCGGACGCCCCGGCGCTGGCCGGCCTTGACGATTTGTCTGCCCTTTACCAGGAGGCTGCCGCCGCGCGGCAGGAGGCCCTGGATGCCGAAGCCGCCGCGCTGGCTGAAGAAAACGGGGAGGATTGGGCCACCCCGGCCCCCACCGAAGAACCGGAAAGCGAGGAAGCGGGCGAGCCGGCGCTCTTCCTGGCGCTGGATGCCGACGGCAGCCCGTACCCCGACACCGGGGCGGACAAGCTGCTTCTGATCCCGCAATCGGGGGATATAACCGCCATGGACGGCGGGGAAGGCGAGGCCGAAGCGGAGCAAACCCCGGCCCCGGAGCAGGCCGGGTGAACAAAAAAGCGGAAACCTGGCGGAAAAAACTGCTTGACAAGGCGGGCGTGCTGTGGTATAACAGACTAAACCGATGAAGCGAAAGTAAAACTGCAGGCGCACCCACAGAGAGCCCCCGTTGCTGGGAAAGGGGCGGAAAGCGGCGCAGACAAATGGTTCGCAGAGGGCGCGGGGAAACGGCATGGCCGCAGTATCCGCAGCCGGCAGCCCCCGTTACCGGGCAGGGAAGTGTTGGCTTCCCGCAGAGTGGCCGCGGTACACCCGCGGCAAGCAAGGTGGCACCACAGGATTTTTTCCTGCCCTTGCACAGAAGACAGTTCTGTGCAAGGGCAGTTTTTTATACCCTGCGCAGGGAAACAACAATGGAAAGAGGGGAAGCCTGATGAAGATCCGCCTGGCCGAGCGATGGCGCGGCAATACGAACCGCCCGCACACTGACACATCACAGAAAGGATACACTGCCATGAAAAAGACCATTGCTATTGCTTGCGCCGCCCTTTTTACCCTGTCTCTCGCCGGATGCGGCACATCCGCCTCTTCGGCCGGTTCCACAGCCAGTGAATCAACCGCCAGCAGCGCCGCCACAACGGCGGAAAGCAGCGCTTCTTCCGCCGAAGGCTACCGCATCGCGATTGTCCAGCAGATGGACCACGCGAGCCTGGACCAGATCCGCGCCGCAATTGAAGCGGAGCTTGACGCCAAAGCCGCCGAACAGGGCATTGCGATAGAATATGAACTCTTCAACGGCCAGAATGATGCCACAACCCTCAACCAGATCGGTACCCAGGTGATCACCGACGGATACGATGCGATTATCCCGATTGCAACGCTGGCCGCCCAGTGCATGGCGAACGCAGCGGCCGACACCGAAACCCCTGTCATCTACGCAGCCATTTCCGACCCGGCGGCGGCTGACCTGACCGATATCTCCTATGTGACCGGCACCTCGGATTACCTGGACACCGAGTTCATCATGGAGATGATGTTTGCCGCCAACCCGGATATTGAGACAGTCGGCCTGCTCTACTCAAACTCCGAGCCGAACTCTGAGGCGGCGATCGAAGCCGCGAAGGCGTATCTGGATGAAAAGGGCGTCGCCTATGTCGAAGCGACCGGCAACACCAACGACGAAGTGCTCAGCGCGGCGGTCAACCTGGCCGACCAGGCCGACGCCGTGTTTACCCCGACCGATAACGTCATCATGGCGGCGGCCGGCGCGGTGGCCACCACCTTCACCGAGGCCGGCATCCCCTATTACACCGGGGCCGACAGTTTTGTCACAGCCGGCGCGCTGGCTACCTGCGGCGTCAATTATGACGAACTCGGCGCGGCAACCGCTGACCTTGCGCTTGAAGTGCTTGACACCGGCACGGTGCCCGAATACCAGATCGTGCCCGGCGGCATCATCACGGTCAACACCGAAATCGCCGCCGCCCTCGGCATTGACCCGAGCGTTTACACCGCACTTGGCGGCGAGCTTGTCGAAGTGACGACGGCGGAATAAAGCGGATTCTTTTTACGAAAGGTCGATTGTATGTTTTCGTTTGCGATCATCGAAAGCGCGCTGGAGCTGGGCTGCATCTATGCTCTGGTGGCGATGGCGCTCTACCTGAGTTTCCGCGTGTTGAACATTGCCGATATGACCACCGACGGCGCGTTCACCCTTGGGTGTGCGGTATCGGCCACCGCCGCGGTGGGCGGGCACCCGGTGCTGGGGCTGCTGCTTGCAATGGCGGCCGGCGCGGCGGCCGGGGCGATCACGGCGCTGCTGCAGACAAGGCTTGGCGTGCCTTCGATCCTGGCCGGCATTGTCACCAACACCGGGCTGTATACCGTCAACCTGGCGGTGATGGGGTTCTCCTCCAACGTGCCGATGCTCAAAACAACGACGGTGTTCACCATGCTGGAAGGCCTGCTTGGCAAAGAAGCCCCGGTGCAGCTGATCCTGGCCGCCGTGATTGCGGTGGCGGCCTGCGCGGCGCTCGTGCTGTTTTTGGGCACCCGGCTCGGCCTTTCGATCCGTGCAACCGGCGACAACCCCGATATGGTCCGCGCTTCCTCCATCAACACCGCTTTCACCGTCTTGATCGGGCTGTGCATTTCAAACGCATTGACGGCGCTTTCGGGCGCTGTGCTTGCCCAGTACCAGCGTTCGGCCGATATCAACCTCGGCACCGGCATGGTGGTCATCGGGCTGGCCTCGCTGATCATCGGTGAAACGCTGTTTGCGCGCGGCGGGCTTTGGACCAAGGCCGCCGCGGCGCTGGCCGGCAGCATCCTGTACCGGTTCATCATTGCGCTGGCTCTGCGGGCGAACATCCCTTCGGAATGTCTCAAGCTGCTGTCCGCCGTGATTGTCGGGCTGGCCATTGCGGCCCCCGCGCTGCGTGAAAAGGCGGCGCTGGCCCGCCGCCGCGCCGCCCACCGGGAAGGAGGCCGCCATGCTTGAACTGAAAAATGTCGGCAAAACCTTCAACGCCGGCACCGTCAATGAAAAGGTTGCGCTGCAGGGGGTCAACCTCACGCTTGCCCCCGGTGACTTTGCAACGATCGTCGGCTCCAACGGCGCGGGCAAATCCACCCTGTTCAACGCGATTGCAGGCAGCTTCCTGCCGGATACCGGCACCATCCTGCTGGATGGGCAGGACATTACCTTCTGGCCGGATTACAAACGCTCCAAGGGGATTGGCCGGATGTTCCAGGATCCGCTCAAGGGTACGGCCCCGCATATGACGATTGAGGAAAACCTTGCGCTGGCTTACCTGCGGGCTTCGGGGCATACTTCGCCGTTTTCCCGCATATCCAAAGCCGACCGCGCCCAGTTTGCCGAGCGGCTGGCGGCGCTGGGGCTGGGGCTGGAAGACCGGATGAAACAGCCGGTGGGACTGCTTTCGGGCGGGCAGCGCCAGGCGCTCACGCTGCTGATGGCGACGCTTGTCACCCCGAAACTGCTGTTGCTTGACGAGCACACCGCTGCGCTTGACCCGGCAACCGCTGACAAGGTGCTGGCGCTGACCAAGCAGATTGTGGCCGAACACAAGATCACCTGCCTGATGATTACCCACAACATGCACGATGCGCTGAGCTTGGGCAACCGTACCCTGATGATGGACGCCGGGCGGATTGTGCTGGACATCGCCGGCCCGGAGCGCGCCGGGCTGACCGTGCCGGATCTGCTGCTGCGCTTTTCCAAACAGGCCGGCCATGATCTGGACGACGACCGGGTGCTGCTCAGCGACCGGTGAAAGTAAATACCCCGCAAAACGTGCCGGTGATGCATCGCCGGCACGTTTTATATTTATCCGTTTGCGCTTGTGTAGCGGCGCATGGCGCGTTTCCAGACAAAACGCTGGACGGCAAAGACAAGGACCGGCGCCGCCAGCCCCCAGGCCTGCAGGGCGGGCGGCAGCGCACCCATCACAAACAGGGTGGGAAAGTTGGTAATCACAAAAACAGGCAGCACAAACATTCCAAGCCGCTGCAGCCATTTGGGATACAGGTTCATCGGCGTGTTGTTGAAATCATAGACCGCCGCAGAAAGCGCCTGTACCCCGTTGTTTGCCACGAACCAGAAGGCGAGCAGTTCCGGGATCAAAAACAGGCAGTAGGTCAAAAACAGCCCGGCCGCAAAGTAGACAAGAAAGCCTGCCACTGCCGCCGGCGTGACCGGCAGCCCCGCGCGCTGCCAGCCGTATGCCACAAGCGCCGCGCCGCAGGTCACGTTCGGGATCGGCATACCAAAATCGAGCTTGCGCAGCGTGACAAAGAACTGGGTGTTGACAGGTTTGGTCAGCAGCATATCCAGGCTGCCGTCTTGCACCGAGAGCGGCAGCGCCCAAAAATTGGGGTACACGCCCATGTACAGCCCGGTCAGGGCGATGTAAGTGCCGACGCACATCAGCATTTCACCGGTGGAAAGCCCATTGATCGGGCCGCCGGCCTGCAGGATCAGCAGCGCATACATGAGTTTGATCAGCATATACCCGCATTCCACCGTGATGCCGGCTATCCAGTTCACGCGGTAAGCCATCTGCTCCATCAGGGAATATTTGGCAAACAGCCCCAGCAGCCCCAGGTAATGCCGCAGGCGCAACAGGTATCGTTTCATCTTGCCGCCCCCTTTCAGCCGCCGACGGCAGTGTACCGCCGCAGGCCGCGCCGCCACAGCACGGCGCACAGCAGCCCGAACACTGCGATCCAGCAGGCCTGCACGGCCAGCCCCCGGCCGATGGCCGGCAAGGTGAGCCGGCCGCTGACAATGTTGACGCAGAACTGGGTGGTGTAGCCGAACGGCAGCACGGCCGAGAGGACGGCCGCCGCCGGGCCGAAGACATCCAGCGGGAACACCCCGCCGCTGATGACCATAATGACGATGGAAATTGTGCCGAACAGCTGGGAAATGTCGGTCAGCCAGAAACCCAGCATTGCGATGGCGAAAAAGAGCGCAAAGTTCAGCCCGAGCGCCCCGGCCAGCGAAACCGCGTACAGCGCAAACCGCCCCGGCGCAAAACCGGCGCCGAGCACCGCCCCCGCGCCGGCCAGAACCCCGGCTGCCAGCAGAAGCAGAAATCCGAACGAGGCGGCCTTGCCGCCCAAAAACCGGGCCAGCATATACCCGGCATAGGGCACCGGCCGGACCAGATACTTGTTGAGCCCGCCATCCTTGATGTCGCGCGCAATCTCGTTTTCAAACCCGGTGGCAACCAGGCGGGAGGTCATACCGGCCAGCAGGGTATACAGGATCATCTGGTTATAACTGTAACCGTTGGTGCTGGCGGCGCCGGCCTTGTACAGCGCCGTCCACAGATACACCTGCATAATGATCGGGAAAATGCAGCTTGCCAGCCCGAGGAAAAAATCTGCCCGGTAGGCCATTGCCTGCTGGGCGCCCATCAAAAAAACACAGCGATACCCGGCGGGTTTCATTCGGCCTTCACCCCGGCTTTCTCATAAAAATAGGCGATGCCTTCCTCAATCGGGATATCTTTGACATCCAGGTCCACAATCGGCAGCGTGCCGAACAGCCGCTGCAGGCAGGGCTCCAGGGCGTCGCGGTCCACCGCGAGCAGCGCGGTGTTCTGGCGGCATTCGCGTACGGAGCCGAAAGCGGCCAGCGCCGCGGCGTCCAGATCGCGCGAGGCTTTCAGCGATACGAGTTTCTGGTGGCCGAACACGGCGCTGACTTCGGCCAGCGGGCCGTCAAACACAACGCTGCCGTGGTTGATGATGATGCTGCGCGGGCAGATCGCCTCAATATCAGCGGTATAATGGCTGGTCAGCAGGATGGTGGTGCGGGTGGTTTCGTTGTAATAACGCAAAAAATCACGGATGCTGCGCTGGGACAGAATATCCAGCCCGATGGTGGGCTCATCAAGATACAGGATTTCCGGGCGGTGCAGCAGCGCGGCGATCAGTTCCATCTTCATGCGCTCGCCCAGCGAAAGCCGCCGTACCGGCACCTCAAGCAGCGCGCGTACCCCGAGCAGGTCGGTCAGCTCATCCCGCGTTTGGCGGTAAGCGGCGTCCTCCAGCTCATAGAGCCGGCGGTTGAGCTCAAAGGCATCAAGCGCGGGCAGGTCGGGCCAGAGCTGGGTTTTCTGGCCGAGCACAATCGCAAACCGGCGCTGGTACGCGCGCTGCCGCTCCCACGGGATGGAACCCGCCACCACAGCGGAGCCGGATGTCGGGTACAGGATGCCGGACAGCATCTTGAGGGTGGTGGTTTTGCCGGCGCCGTTCGGCCCCAGCAGGCCGACGGCCTCACCGCGCTCCACCGAAAAGCTGACGCCGCAGACGGCGTGCTTGGTTTTGGTTTCCCGGTGCAGCAGGTTGCGCACGGCGCCGCGCAGGCCGGGGGATTTGACGGTATAGGTAAAGTCTTTGCACAGTCGATCGACCGCAATGATCGGCATGGAAGCCACCCCTTCGGAACAAGCATTGCGTCCATTGTAGCACGCCGTACAACCATTACAAGAGGGGAGGACCAAAAATCCGGCACACGCGGCCGGGCGTGCTGCGCCCGGAAACCAAAACCCCCCGCAGCGGCGCTGCGGGGGTAGGATAAGTAGGATAAAGGGTTTTCTTCGGGGGTTAGAATGCAATCTTCTGCGCAATATAGGCCTTGAGTTCGGCAATGGGCAGGCGGATCTGCTCCATCGTGTCGCGGTCGCGGATGGTCACGCAGTTGTCGCCGGCTTTCTCGTCGTCGCCAACGGTGTCAAAGTCAACGGTGATGCACAGCGGGGTGCCGATCTCGTCCTGGCGGCGGTAACGCTTGCCGATCGAGCCGGCGTCGTCAAAATCCACCATGAAGTCTTTGGCAAGCTCATTGCGGATCTCCATCGCCTTGCCGGACAGTTTCTTTGACAGCGGCAGCACCGCGCACTTGAACGGCGCAAGGAAGGGGTGCAGCCGCAGCACGGTGCGAACGTCTTCCTTGCCTTTCGCGTCAACAAGGTGCTCCTCGTCATAGGCTTCGCAGAGGAAGGCCAGCGCAACGCGGTCGCAGCCAAGCGAAGGCTCAATGACATAGGGGATGTAATGCTCGTTCGACTCGGGGTCAAAATATTCGAGGCTCTTGCCCGAAGCCTCCTGATGGCGGCCCAGGTCGTAGTTGGTGCGGTCGGCAATGCCCCACAGTTCGCCCCAGTCGGTGAAGGGGAAGGCATACTCAATGTCGGTCGTCGCGCGGGAGTAGAAGGCCAGCTCGGCGGCTTCGTGGTCGCGCAGGCGGAGGTTTTCCTTCCGTATGCCAAGGCTCAGCAGCCAGTTTTTGCAGAAATCCTTCCAGTAGGCGAACCATTCAAGGTCGGTGCCCGGCTTGCAGAAGAACTCGCACTCCATCTGCTCAAACTCACGGGTGCGGAAGGTGAAGTTGCCGGGGGTGATTTCGTTGCGGAACGCCTTGCCCACCTGGCAGACGCCGAACGGCAGCTTGCGGCGGGTCGTGCGCTGGATGTTTGCAAAGTTGACAAAGATGCCCTGGGCGGTCTCGGGCCGCAGATAGCAGGTCGAGGAGGAATCCTCGGTCACGCCGATCTGAGTCTTGAACATCAGGTTGAATTTGCGGATCGGGGTGAAATCATGTTTGCCGCAGACCGGGCAGACAACCTCGGGGTGGGTCGCGATGAATTCGTCCATCTCGTCAAAGGTCATTGCGTCTACATCGACGCCTTTGCCCTGCTCGCAGTCGGCGATCAGCTTGTCGGCGCGGTGGCGGCTCTTGCAGGCGCGGCAGTCGAGCAGCGGGTCGGAAAAACTCGCCACATGGCCGGTGGTGACCCAGGTCTGCGGGTTCATCAGAATCGCGGCGTCCAGCCCGACGTTGTAGGGGCTTTCCTGCACGAATTTCTTGAGCCAGGCCTTCTTGACGTTGTTTTTGAACTCAACGCCTAAGGGACCATAGTCCCAGCTGTTGGCCAGGCCGCCGTAAATTTCGCTGCCGGGATAGATGAACCCGCGGTTTTTGCACAGGTTGACGATCATGTCCAAGGTCTTTTCACTGTTTTTCATACTGTACTCCCTCCGCGCGGCTGGCTGCCGCGCAAGCTCAGGCCCCACCCCGATGGTGCGGCGCAATAGGCATATTATAGCACAGGTTGGCGCGGGTGGGAAGAGGTCAAACAAGCTGCCGCGCAATGGCTTTGGCAAGGGCGAGCATCGTGGCGCGGCCGCGTAAAGCGGGGTCGGCGGCTGAAATCCGGGCCAGCTCAGCCATGACCCGCGCGGCCTTGCGCGCCGGGATGCCGATGCGGGCCAGATCCTCAAGCCGCACCGGGGGCGGCGGGTCCTGCCGGCCGAAATGTTTGAGCGCATAGGGGTTGTGGCCGTAAATGAAGGTGGTGTGTTTCATGGGAAAGTCCTTTGACGCGCCTGGCAGGCGCTGGAATGTACAATTGGGGCGGGGCAAATGGTTTCAGGGGGATGGTGCACGGGGCAGCTGGAGGGCTGCGTTTGCATTTTACCCAACCGGCACACCCAAATTCTATACGTTTTGCCAGAAAATTTGAAAAAACAGTTTCCTTTGCCCGCAAAACATACTATAATTATAGCATCTTCCAGCAACGAATCAAGCCGGCCGCAGCGCGGCCGCTGTATGAGGTGAGGTATCGATGGCCTATTTTTCTACCTATGACCCCAAACTGCTCGAAGGGGTGTCCCATGTTCACCTGATCGGCTGCGGCGGGTCGGGCATGTATCCGCTGATCCAGATTTTGCACAGCCGCGGGCTGACCCTCTCGGGCTCCGATGTGGAGGAGACCAAGATTACGGCGGCCGAGCGCGCGATGGGGATGACTGTTTCGATCGGGCATGACGCGGCCAACCTCGGCGATGCGCAGCTTGTCGTGTACAGCGCGGCGATCCACCCTGGCAACCCGGAGCTTGACGCCGCCCACGCCCGCGGCATCAAGACGGTGGAGCGCAGCGTGCTGCTGGGCTATGTCAGCCGGCTCTACCCGCAGAGCGTCGGGGTGGCCGGCACCCACGGCAAAACCACAACGACCGGCATGATTACGACGATGCTTGAGCTGGCCGGCCATGACCCGGCCGCCGTCATCGGCGGCAAGCTGCCGCTCATCGGCGGCTACGGCAAGGCGGGCCATGGCAGCGCGGCCGTTATCGAGGCCTGCGAATTCAGTGAGACCTTCCTGCAGCTGACCCCGTTTATCGGCGTGATCCTGAACATCGACCACGACCACCTTGATTACTATGGCACGATGGGGCGGCTCAAGCTCGCGTTCCAGAAGTTTGCGCTGCTTTCCCGCACCGTTGTCTTTAATATGGATGACCGCAACACCCTCGACGTCGTCAATTCGATCGACCGGCCGGTGCTCTCCTTCGGCATTGAGGAGGAAGCCCGGTTCCGCGCGGTCAACATCCGGGAATATCGCCCCGGTTTTTATGAGTTTGATGTCAACGAGCTTGAAGACCATTTCGCCCACCTGAAGCTTGGCGTGCCGGGCTACCACAACATTTATAACGCGCTTGCAATGTGCTGCTGTGTGCGGCCGCTGGGGCTTACCCCCGCCGACGCCGAGCGCGCCGCGGCCGAATTCAAGGGCACCGGCCGCCGGTTTGAGGTCAAGGGCGAGTGCAACGGCGCCGTCGTCATCGACGACTACGCCCACCACCCGGCCGAGATGGCCGCCACCTTAAAAACCGCGCGGCAGATGGGTTATGACCGGATCATTGCGGTGCACCAGCCCTTCACCTATTCCCGCACCAAAGAGCTGATGGACGACTTTGCCGAGGTTCTCAAGACCGCCGACCTCGCCGTGCTGCTGCCGATTATGGGCAGCCGCGAGGTGGACGACGGCAGCGTCAGCACCGAAGAACTTGCCGCCAAGGTGCCGGGCAGCGTCGTCGTTGACGGGCTCGAATCCGCCGCCGCCTGGGTCAAAGCGAACGCCAAACAGGGCGACCTCGTCGTCTGCATGAGCTGCGGGGATCTGTATAAGGCGGCGGACATGATGGTGAGCGGCTGAAAGCCGAAATGAGAAAGAAGAAAGAATAAAATTGGTGTCCCGGCGGCTGCGCAGCCTCAAAAAGTCCGTAGGGGGCGGCGTCCCTGACGCCCCGCAGGCGCGTTTTGGAGTGACAACCGCCGCACAGCGGCGGCTCTTAGGCCGGAGATTGCCCCGCGTGGCCTTGCCGTGCCGCGAACCTCTCCGGGCCGGATCAATCCGGCCCCACAGTCTCTACAGATCATTGTCTACCGCCAAAAATTGAACGTGCGCCTGCGGTGCGGTTTGAAAGCGTTCAGGGGAAAGATTCTCTCCGTTCTTTCAAACCCGCACCGCGGGCGCACATTTTTATGGCAAGTGAGGCCGCGGTCGATCAGGTCGCGTCGTCTGTCCAAAGAAGGGACGCATAATCGGGGGCGGCGGATAGGCTCTGGTTGTTTTCGCGCAGCAGGGTGTCGAGTTCTTCGCTGCGGGAGATCGGGTAGAAGTAGACTTCCTCGATATCCCGCGCTCCCTGCAAGATGGTCAGGTCAGACGCGCCATACCAACGGTCTTTCAACAGGCCGTTGCGCAGGTTTTCAAGCGCACGAACCTGGCTGTCCCAGACGCTGACGCCGACCGTGAAGAAGACGGCCTCCCGCCCGCCGACCTCAGCGCGCACGCCGCTCATCGTCGTGTAGGCCAGGCCGCCTTCGAGCCAGGCGTGCAGCGAACCGTCCTCCCGCAGCACGACCTCCTCGATGGCATCAGCCGGGATATCCCGAATCTGCCCGCCGGCCCCGCCACGATAGCCGAGCAGCAGCGCCAGGGTCAGCACTGCGGCCGCCAGCGCGATGGCGATCCACCGCACCACCAGCCGGCGGCGCAGCAGGCGCAGCGCAACGGCGTCGGCCCGCTGCTTTTCGGCCTCCACAGCCCGGGCGGCGGGCTCGGCCGCGAGCGCGGCGAGCGCGGCGCGGCAGCTTTCGCAGCCGGCCAGGTGCTCTTTCAGATCGGCGGCGGTCTGCGGGTCGCAGACTTCATCTTTGTACAGCGGCAGCAGATCCCTCACAAGGTAGCAGGGCAGTTTCATTCTAAAGCCTCCTTCAGTTTGGTCTTGGCACGGTAATAGGTCACCCGCGCCCAGCTCTCGGTTTTGTTGAAGAGAACGGCGATATCGGCAAACGACAACTCGCCGTAAGCCCGCAGCCAGAACACTTCACGGTAAGGATCGGGCAGGGTGTGCAGCGCGCGATGGATGCGCAGCAGCCCCTCCCGGCTTTCGAGCGCAGCGCCCGGCGGCGGGGCCGGGTCGGGCAGGGACGGGGTGGTTTCGGCGTCGGGCAGCGGGGTTTCCCGTTTGTGTTTGCGCGTGTAGCTGTACAGCGTGTTTTTGGCTATGCGGCAGAGCCAGACGTTCAGCGGGCAGCGCCCGTCAAACGAATCCAGCGCGCGCAGCGCCTTGAAGAAAGTTTCCTGGGTCAGCTCTTCGGCCAGATCTTCATTTTGGCACAGCGTGAACAGATAAGCATGCACCGCATGGCGGTAGCGGGTGTAGACCGCCGCAAAATCCTCCATCGCAACACCACCTCCTCTTTCCAGCAAATTTTCAAAACGCCTTTGTCCAATAGACGCACGAAGCGTCAGAACGTTACAGCGGAAACGACTTTTTTGCAAAAGCAACGCCCCGCGGCGCCAAATGGCCGCGGGGCGTTGCTTTATGGGAATTCAGGCTTAATCCGTCTCCGAGAACTGATCCTTGCCGACACCGCACAAGGGGCAGACCCAGGTGTCGGGCACGTCGGCCCAGACGGTGCCGGGGGCCACGCCGTTATCGGGATCGCCGGCCGCCTCGTCGTAGATATAACCGCAGACATCGCAGATATAACGCTTCATGGGGGATTCTCCTTTCGTGGTTGTAGTATCCGCCGGGAGGGCGGCCATTCAATAATTCATAATGTCCTTGACCGTGCCCGACATTGAGAAGAGTTTGGCCGAAAGATGATCGAGATAGACAATGCCGAGCTTAAGACCGCTCTCCTCATTGTAAATATCGGCCAGCTGGGGCATTTGCAGGAAAGCGGCTTCCTGCGCTTCGGGCGTATTGTCAAAGTTGGCGGTGCCCTGGATGCGCAGCCACTCGCCGCGGTCGTTGCAGGCGCAGAGCTCAAGGTTGGTGTTGTCCAGCAGCTGCTTGTAGGCGGCTTTGTGTTTGCCGATGCCCAGGCACAGATGGCCGTTATACCACATGGCAAAGCCGAGCGGCCGCACGCGGGGCAGATAGCCGTCCACCGTGGCCAGGTAGAAGGTCGGGTTGTCCTTCAAAAATTGCATGATTTCTTCGTTTGGCTGCATACAAATCCCTCCTTCGTCTCTATACATTATAGCCCAACCAGGGGGTTATTGCAAGGTTTTGAGCGCGGCCAGGATGCGGGCGGCAGCTTCCCTGGTGCGGTCGGCGTCACCGAAGGCGGTCAGACGGAAGTAACCCTTGCCGCAGGGGCCGAACCCTTCGCCCGGGGTGCCGACGACGTGGGCGGTATCAAGCAGCCAGTCAAAGAACTCCCAGCTGCCCATGCCGGCGGGGCATTTCAGCCAGAGATAGGGGCTGTTCTTGCCGCCGCAGTACCAGACGCCCGCCTCGTCGAGCGCCGACGCGATGACGGCCGCGTTGCGGCGGTAGTAATCGAGGTTGTGTTGGATCTCCTGCATGCCTTCGGGGCTGAACACGGCCTCGGCCGCGCGCTGGACGATGTAGGCGACGCCGTTGAACTTGGTGGTCTGGCGGCGCAGCCACATCTTGTTCAGGCTCATGCCGCCGCGGGTCAGCGCCGCCGGCACAACGGTGTAGCCGCAGCGGGTGCCGGTGAAGCCGGCAATTTTCGAAAAGCTGCAGATCTCGATCGCGCAGGTCTTGGCGCCCTCGACCTCAAAGATGCTGCGGGCCAGGCCCTCCTCGCTGACAAAGCACTCGTAGGCTGCGTCAAACAGGATGACAGCGTCGTGGGCGTTGGCCCAATCAACCCAGGCCTTGAGCTGGTCACGGCTGTAGGTCGCACCGGTCGGGTTGTTCGGGCTGCAGAGGTAGACGATGTCGCCGGCGGTGTTCTCGTCCGGCAGCGGCAGGAAGTGGTTTTCGGCCGTGGCCGGCATATAGGCGATGCGCCGGCCGGCCATGACGTTGTCATCTACATAGACGGGGTAGACCGGGTCGGGCACGAGCACGGTGTTGTCTACATCGAACAGGTCGAGCAGGTTGCCGAGGTCGCTCTTCGCACCGTCCGAGATGAAGATTTCCTCGGTATCGACGGCGGTGCCGCGGCCGGCGTAATAGTTCCGGATCGCCTCGCGCAGGAAGGGGTAGCCCTGCTCGCTCGGGATATAGCCGTGGAAGGTTTCTTTATGGCCCTGTTCCTCGCTGGCTTTGTGCAGCGCCGCGACGACCGAGGACGCAAGCGGCAGCGTTACATCCCCGATGCCGAGCCGGATGATGTCGGCATCCGGGTGGGCGGCCTGGTAGTCCGCCACCTTGTGGGCGATTGTGCTGAAGAGATAGCTCTCCTCCAGATTGGCATAATTTGCGTTGATTTTCATGGGAGCTCCTTTTTTGAGAGTTTGGAATTCAGAGTTAAGATGTGGTGGACCGCGCTGCGCACTCAAAAAATGAAGGGTAAGTGTCCGGCAAATTTTCAAAATCGTGCCGAAAGTGCACCGCCTCTAAACTCTCGACTTTTTAATAAATGTTCTGAATAACGGCGGTTTGGCGGCCTTCGCCGCGCCTGCATCTATCTTACCACACCCCCGCCGCGGGTGCAAGCGTCACACTTCCACCACGCCGGTGAAGGCGGTTTCGGCCGGGCCGGCCATCAGCACGCCGTCGTCCTCGCCGACCGTGATCCGCAGTGTGCCGCCGGTCAGTTCGACCTCGACCGGCTCGCCGCGCGGGCAATCGCCGCGCAGCACCATCGCCGCCACCGCCGCGCAGGCCCCGGTGCCGCAGGCCAGCGTCTCGCCGCTGCCGCGCTCCCACACACGCATCACAAGGCGGCGCGGGTCCCGCCGGAGGATGAACTCGGTGTTGACCCCTTCGGGGAAGGCCGGGTGATGCTCAAACGCCGGGCCGAGCGCGGCCAGCGCCGGGCCTTCGGGCAGCGGGTCGGGACTGTCCCACACAATCACGCAGTGCGGGTTGCCCATACTGACGCAGGCCACGTCCCAGGCGCGGCCTGCCGCAATGAGCTCGGCGTGCACAAGCGGCCCGGGCCCCAGCCCCACGGCCGGCAGTGCGTCGGCGTTTGCGTCAAAACGGCCCATATCGGCCTGCCACATTCCTTCACCCAGGCGGCGCAGTGTCTTGCGGCCGGCCATCCGGGTATCGATCTCCAGTACGTCCCGGGGCAGGCCGTGTTCATACAGATACTGTGCGACGCAGCGCACGCCGTTGCCGCACATTCGCCCCTCGCTGCCGTCGGCGTTGAACATCCGCATGGTTGCGTCGCCGCCGGGTACGCTTGGCGGGCAGATGCAGATCACGCCGTCCGCCCCGATCGAAAAGTGCCGGCGGGAGAGCTTGCGGGCGAGCGCCGCGATGCCGGCGGGCAGGCCGGTTTCGCGGCAGTCAAGGTAGATATAGTCATTGCCGCAGCCGTGCATTTTGGTGAAAGAAAGTTGCATAGGGTCGCCTCCTTAATAGGGAATGTGAAGCGGCGCCGCCGGCGTTTGTGCCGGCGGCGGCAAAATCTGCCACACTACTATCATACAGCGTTTCGCAGCCCGGTACAACCGCCCTGCGAAAAAAATGCCGCGGCGGCGGCCCCATGCCTTGACAAGGCGCGGTGGATACGGTATAAAAATACCTGTACCCTACTACTTACAGGCGGCCGCCCGGCGCGCCGGAACGATGTTTTCCCAAAGGAGAGTTTGCGCATGGAATCCGAAGTTTTTGAACGCATCCGTGAATACCTGGCCGACCAGCTCGACGTGGAGCCGGAAAAAATCACCCCCGACAGCGCGATTGTCGAGGATTTCGGCGCCGACAGCCTCGATGTCATTGATATGATCACGACGCTGTCGGACGAATTTGGCGTCGAAATCCCGGATGAGGAGATCGCAAACTTCCATACGGTGGGGGATGTCGTCTCTTATCTGGAAGACCGGCTGTAAGCCGCGGCCCAAACAAACGAACCGAGAAAGTGTGAGGAACAGCAATGGCAAAAGACAAAACGAAACTCGTCGAAGCGATCACCGCGCAGGAAGTGGATTTTGCGCAGTGGTACACCGACATCTGCACCAAGGCCGAACTGGTTGAATATTCGAGCGTGAAAGGCTTTGTGGTGCTGCGCCCTTATGGCTATGCCATCTGGGAAAATATCCAGAAAGACCTGGACGGGCGGTTCAAGGCCACCGGCCACGAAAACGTCGCGATGCCGATGCTGATCCCCGAAAGCCTGCTGAAAAAGGAGGGCGAGCTGGTCGAAGGCTTCGCCCCCGAGGTCGCCTGGGTCACGGCCGGCGGCAGCGAACCGCTCGAAGAGCGGCTGGCTGTGCGCCCGACGAGCGAGACGATGTTCAGCGACCATTTCTCCCATGTGCTGCACTCCTACCGCGAGCTGCCGATGCTGTACAACCAGTGGTGCAGCGTTGTGCGGTGGGAAAAGTCCACCCGCCCGTTCCTGCGCACCCGTGAATTCTGGTGGCAGGAAGGCCACACGATCCACGAAACGGCCGAGGAAGCAAAAGCCGAGACGATGCAGCAGCTGGAGACCTACGCCGATTTTTGCGAGCGCGACCTCTGCATCCCGGTGCTCAAGGGCCGCAAGACCGATAAGGAGAAGTTCGCCGGCGCCGAGGCCACTTACACGATCGAGGCGATGATGAAGGACGGCAAAGCGCTGCAGAGCGGCACGAGCCACTATTTCGGCGATAAGTTCTCCCGTGCTTACGACGTGACCTTCACCGGCCGCGACAACACTTTGCAATACCCGTTCCAGACCTCCTGGGGCGCTTCGAGCCGGCTGATCGGCGCGATCATCATGACCCACGGCGACGACGACGGCCTGATCCTGCCGCCGGCCATCGCCCCGATTCAGGTCGTCATCGTGCCGGTGGCGGCCCACAAGCCCGGCGTGACCGAGAAGGCCGCCGAGCTCGCCAAGGCGATCGGCGCGTATGCGCGGGTCAAGCTCGACGATTCGGACAAGGCTCCGGGCTGGAAGTTCAGCCAGTGGGAGATGAAGGGCGTGCCGCTGCGCCTCGAAGTCGGCCCGCGCGACATCGAGCAGGGCCAGTGCGTGCTGGTTCGCCGCGATACCCGCGAGAAGCAGTTCGTCAAGTTTGAGGATCTGCCCACCGCCATCCCCGCCGCGCTCGACGCGCTGGCCAAGGACCTCTACGACCGCGCGCTCAAAAACCGCGAGGCCCGCACCGTCTCGGCCACGACGATGGAGGAAATCAAGGAAAAGACCGCGGCCCGCACCGGCTTTGTCAAGACGATGTGGTGCGGCGATCTCGCCTGTGAGGAAGCCATGAAGGAACAGGCCGGCCTTTCGAGCCGCTGTATGCCGTTTGCGCAGGAACACCTGGCCGATACCTGCCCGGTCTGCGGCAAGCCCGCCAAGACGATGGTTGTCTGGGGCATCGCCTACTAATTTGAGATGTGACAGCGCCCCGCCCCGGGGCGCTGTTTGCTTTTTTGAAAGCTCGCGCTGGAGGAGCAAGATGTTTTTTCTGTTTACCCTTGTGATCTACGGCCTGGGGCTGGTGCTGACGGCGGTTGGCGGCAGGCTGACCGGGCGCTGCGCCACCTGGTGCTGTGCGCTCTGCGGGCTGCCGCTCTGGGTGGTCAGCGGCACGGTGGCATCGCTCTGCGTGGCGCTGCCGCAGCTTGCGCTGGCATTTCTGGCGTCAGGGCTGGGCATCACGGGGTTGGCTGTGGGCGCGGCGCTGGCCGGCGCAGTGACCGATTTGGGGCTGGTGCTGGCGCTCTGCCTGCTGCGCCGCAGCGTTACGGTGGACCGCGGGGCTTTCTGCCGCAAATGCGGCATTCTGCTGGCGGGCTGCGCGGTGCTTCTGCTTTTTGCCAACGGCGGCACGCTGAGCCATACCGGCGCCGGGCTGCTGATGGCGCTGTTTGTGGTGTTTGTGCTGGAAAGCATCGTCTACCAGCACCGGCTTGTGTATGACGAGGGGCTTTGCATGATGGGAGTGGGTGAAAACCCGCCGAGCCGCGGCGAAGCGGCCCCCGGCCCCCAGACAATGGCCTTCCCTGCAATGAGCCTGCGCAACAGCCTGCTGAACCTTGGCGGTGTGGTGGCCGGCCTGGTGCTGCTGCTGGCCGGGGCCTGGGCACTGCTGACCAGCGCAACGGCGCTGGCCAACCGCACCGGCACCATCCAGGCGCTTTGGGCCGCAACGCTGCTCTCCTTCGGGTTCAGCCTGCCGCTGCTGGCCGAAGTGCTTCACCATCCGTTTGGCTCGGTCTGGAAGCGGTTTGCCGAGCGCTGCCGGATCTACCCGCCCGCCGCGTTGCCGATGCAGATGCTGAACAGCGCAATTTTAAGCCTGACCTTTGTGCTGCCGCTGTGCAGTTTGACCTACCGCGGGCCGCTGCCGGTGGGCGCGCAGTTCCGCGCGTATGACCTGCCGGCCTGTGTGCTGCTGGGGGTGGTGCTGCTGGCGCCGCCGCTGTGGACGCGCCGGCTGTATCGCTGGCAGGGGGCGGCCTGTCTGGGGCTGTATGGGGCATATCTTGCCGCGGTGCTGCTGGTGCCGCTGGCCGGGGCATAAGCGTGAAAAAAAGGGGCCTGTTGCCGGAATGGCGGCAGGCCTCTTTTTGTTGCGGTTGGGCGGGTGGGGCGGAAGAACTTCAGAAGGCGGCGCGGGCGAGTTCTTCCCCGGTGTTGGGGTCAAACACGACAAGGCCGGGACCATCGGGACAAATATCGGGCGCGCCGGGGCTTGCGCAGGCAAGCAGGCCTTCACTGTCGGCAGCCGGCGCACTGTCGGTGTCAAGATCGGCCACCAGCGCGGCGGTGACAGGGGTGCTGAGCGCATCGGCGGGCAGCCGCAGCGTAAAGGCGAGGTCCTGGCCGCGCAGCAGCATCAGGGAGGTGTTGCGGTCCGTTGTGCCGGCCAGCGTGGAAAGGTGCTGGCTGCGTACGCTGGCAACGTTTTGCTCCCAGGCGGCGGCAGCCTCGCTGCCGCGGTGGTCGGGCAGGTCATACCGGTCGGACAGCCAGCTGCCAAGCGCCCGGGTTACCCGCACGGCGCCGGCTGTGTTCAGGTGGCCGTCGGCATCGGAGAAATCAATCGCAGGGTCCACAACGCCGGCGTCGAGCAGGTTGAGGTAAGCGGCGTTCGGGTAATCGGCCGCAATGGCAGCGACGCCGCGCAGCCGGGCCATTTCCTCGGCGATGGCCTGGTAGGGCAGGACAAGCAGCACAGCGGCGACGCCCTCCTGCTCGCAGAGACTGAGCATGCGGCGCAGGTATTCTTCCCCAACCGTACTGCCAAGCGGGGCCTGCTCTTCGGTCTGCGGCAGCGGGGCGCCGCTGGTCAGCGCGCGCAGCGGCATGGCGCCGCGGCTTTCGAGCCGGTAAGGGTGGAAGTCGTCCTCTGTCAGGCTGTCGTACCGGCTGTGGAATTGGGCCAGCGGGAAGAGGTAGTTGAACGCCCCGTCAAAATCCAGCGGCGTCGCATCCAGGATGTCGGCCACTGCCCGGGCTTTGAGCAGGCTCAGCGGCATACCGTCGAGCGAATTGTGCAGCAGGCCCAGGTCGTTTTCGGTCTTGGGCATCTTTTCGGCGGCAAGCGCGCGGTAGACATCGATCACGACAACCTGCGGATCGGAGCGGTTCAGCGCGTCCCGCAGGCGCCAGTAGGTCACGGCCGGGTATTCGTTGGTCATGCCGAGGTTGTAGCTGAAAATGCCGGTCTGTTCATACAGCGTCAGCGGCAGCAGGCCGTTGAAGATATGGCTTGAACCGAAAAACAGCAGATCATAGGCGCTGCGGTCGGCCGCGACATCGCTGTAGAAGGTGGCGGTATATTTGAGGCTCATCTTGTCGTTCAGCAGGCGGGAAAGCGCCCCGAACAACACGCAGAAACCAAGGGAAAAGCAGGCGGCGGCCAGCGCGAACCGCCGCGCGGCTTTGGATGAACAGTGTTCCATACGGCGCCCCCTTAAAACTGGAAATAGACAAAGGCCGAGGCCGCAAACCCGGGCCCCCACACCCCGAAGACAAGCACGGCCAGCACCGCCGCATAGTAGACAAACCACCGGTACACAAGCGGCTGGCGGGCCAGTGCAGGGCGCAGGTGCACGCCGCGCTCATGCAAAGCGTCCACCCCGAACAGCACCAGTGCGGCGCAGAAAAGGACAAACCAGCCGGCGGCGTCCAGCCCTAAGCGCAGCATGGTGCCGTCGGTGAGGACCCAGGGATCGAACCAGCCTGCAATGCCGCCCAGGAAGGATACCGCCTGGCCGATTGAGTCAGCCCGGAAAAAGACCCAGGCAACCGTAACCAGGCCGAGCGTGAAAACCCGCTGTGCGCACCGGGCCAGGAACCCCTGGCCGAGCGTCAGCGAAAAACGCCGGCGCAGCGGCGCGGTGAGGTTGCCGGCAATCTGGAAGGCTGCATGCAGCCCGCCCCAGGCGACATAATGCCAGGCGGCGCCATGCCACAGCCCGCTGACCAAAAAGGTGACGAGCAGGTTGAGCTGCTTGCGCAGCGCGCCTTTGCGGTTGCCGCCGAGCGGGATGTACAGGTAATCCCGCAGCCAGCTTGAAAGCGAGATATGCCACCGGCCCCAGAACTCCCGCACGGTGCGGGCGAAGTAAGGGCGGCGGAAGTTTTCCTGCAGATCGATGCCGAGCAGCTGTGCCGCACCGAGCGCAATATCGCTGTAACCGGCAAAATCCGCGTAGATCTGCAAGGTGTAGAGCAGCGCGGCGGCAAGCCGCTCCACCCCGCCGTAGGCTGCATATTCCCCGAATACGGTGTTGACGACAAGGGCGGCCTGGTCGGCGATGACAAGCTTTTCAAAATACCCCCACAGCATCCGCAGCAGGCCGTCCCGCACCCGGCCGGGCTGAAAAGCGATCCGGCCCGGGGCGGCGAACTGCGGCAGCAGCTGCGGCGCGCGGGCGATCGGCCCGGAGACAAGCTGCGGGAAAAAGGCGATGAACAGCGCATAACGGGCGAAGTTCCGCTCGGCCGGCTGTGTGCCGCGGTAGACATCGACCAGGTAGCCGATGGTCTGGAAAACATAAAAGCTCAGCCCAACCGGCAGCAGCAGACCAAGCGCGGGCGGTTGCCACCCGATGCCGGCAAGGTGGACCGGCGCGGCAAGGGATTGGAGTGCGAAATCTGCATATTTGAACACGCCGAGCACTGCGGCGGCCGCCGTGACGAGCAGGGCCAGCGCCCGCCGCTTGTGGCGCGCGCGGCCCAGCCACCGCCCGCCGAGATAGCCGACCAGCGTGACGCCGAGCAGCACGGGCACCGCCGCCGGCATGGCGCAAAAGACAAAGTAATAGCTGGCGGCCAACAGCCAGCCGCCGCGCGCCGGGCGCGGCAGCACAAAGCAGACCAGGCAGACCACGGGAAAGAAAAGCAAAAACCCCAGCGAGGTGAAAGCCATTGTCGGCAGCACTCCTTTTTCATCAGCGGTGCGCCGCCGGCCGCCGGAAAACGGCGCGGCGATCGGCACATCGCTTTTATTATACGGGGCCGGTCGGCAAATGGCAACCGTTTTCACCGGGATCAGATGAACTTTTCGCGCAGGGGGGCGAGCGCCGCCGCCCGCATGGCGCGCCGGCGGAAAAACTTGGAAATTTTGCAAGAAATAGCGGGGGAAACCGCGCAAAAATTGGAAGGTTGCCGTCTTGACACAGGGGATTATCCAAACTGTTATGTGGAAAGGTTTTCCATCGATTGTGGAAAACCCGGTGGAGATGGTGGAAAAAACCGCGTGAAAAACGGTTTTCCACACTTTCAACAGGGTTTTCAACAGCGGCTGGGGAAACTGTGGAATTACAGCGCGTATAATCCGCGATCCAGCGCACCGGCCTCGCCGCACCCCGCGCAATACCTGCACTTTTGACGCGGATTCGCGCCGGATTGACAGGAAAATGAAAAAATCCGGCAAAGAGAAGGATTTCTGAAAAGAAAGCAACCCGTGACCCTTGCAAATGGGACGGCGGCCCTGTATAATTTTAAGCAAGGGAAGAGGAAACGAGAGCCATTCTTTGCACATGGCAGAGAGGAGCCCCATCAATGGAACAGTCCAGGTTGCGGATTCAGATGCTTGGCGGTTTTTCGGTGACATATGACGGACGCCCGGCGTTTGAAGAGGTTTTACAGTCCCGGCGGATGCGGCGGCTGTTGCAGTATCTGCTGCTCAACAGCGGGCGCGAAGTGACCCACGGCGAACTGATTACCGCGATGTGGGGGGATGCGGGGGACTGTGAGCTCAAACTGCGCGCGCTGCTGCACCGGCTGCGCGTGGCGGCCAGCAAAGATGGCCCGGAACTCCGTGACTGTGTGGTGACAGGGCGCGGCACCTACTGCTGGAACGCAGAGATGGATGCGGAAATTGATGTGGTGGAGTTTGAAGCGCTGGCGGCCAGGGTGACCGCCGCGCAGGAAGAAACACAGCGCCAGGCGCTGGCGGCCAGGCTGGTGGCTTTGTACCGGGGCCGGCTTCTGCCCGACGCTGCGGGGGAAAGCTGGGTGGAAAGCCGGCAGCTGGAACTGCACACCGCCTATCAGGACGCTTTATTTTACCAGATTGCCCAGAGCAAACAGAACGATGACCCCGCCCAGACCGAAGCGCTCTGCCGCCGGGCCATCGAAATCGACCCGTACGACGAGCGGCTGTATGTGGAGCTGATCCTGGCGCTGCGCAAACAAGGCAACGAGGAGGCCGCCGACGCGGTGACCGACGAAGCCACCGCGCGCGGCTGCCTGCATACCGACGCGCACAACCGCGGGCTGGACGCGAGCTACCGCCGCATGCAGCGGGCCGGCGCTTCGCTGGAGCGGGATGTCAAACGGATTGTGCAGACTGTCCGTGAAGGCGACGCTGAGCTGGGCGGTGCGTTCCTGTGCAGTTATGATACCTTTTGCAGCATCTGCCGCGTGCAGCTGCGGATGCGGATGCGGTACGATGTGCCGCTGTTCCTGGTTACGGTCTGCGTGGTGCCGCCGGTCACCCGGCCTTCGGCTGCACGCACGGCCGCAGCGATGCGGGTGCTGGCCAATGTGCTGAGCAGCACGCTGCGCAGCAGCGACGTGGCGGCCCGCTACGGGGAGGATCGGTTTGTGCTGCTGCTCAATGGCCGGGCGATTGACGGCAAAAGCCCGATGGAACGGGTGCGCAAAGAGTTCTACCGCCGGCCGGAACACGACAATTATCTGTTGACCTACTGCCTGCACACCCCGCGCGGCGGATACCGCCCCAAACCCCGTGTGCGGACGAATACGGAGCCGGATAAAAAATAAAAAAGTTTTTTCAAAAAATGCTTGACATTCGGCGGGGCGGGTGGTATTATACTACTTGCACCTGCGCCGGTAGCTCAGCTGGATAGAGTGTCTGACTACGAATCAGAAGGTCGGGGGTTCGAGTCCCTTCCGGCGCACCAAGATGAGGTTTTGCGGAAATGCAAGACCTCATCTTTTTTTGTTGATTTCATCCGGCGATGGTGGACGGAGCGCGTTGCAGAATAGACATCTGCAGCGCGCCGTTTTGCTGTGAACAAATACGTTGAAGAAGAGAAAAAAGCAAAAAGGCAGGCAGCGCAACCCCTTTTCGGGATGATATGCTCCCTTCGGGATGTGCTGCCTGTCTTTTTGGCTTTTGGCTTGGGGCGTATCTGAAAAATCCCCGGCGCTGTTCAATTCTACTAAAAAGCAGCGCCTGCTGCGTTGCTTAACCTTGGAATACGCAATATTTAAAGTATTCCAAGGTTTCGCGCCTTGCATTCGCTACCTTTTCGCGAATTTTCCAGCACTTTGGATTTATCAGATAACGTCCTGGAGTTGTTTTGCAACACGCCCTTGCCGGTTGTTAGGACTGGCTGACGAAGGTTTGCAGGATTTTGAGCAGGCGGGCCTTGACGGCCTCGTACTGGAAGTCTTGCAGGCGACAGTTCTGGCTTTCGATCACCTGGGCGCGCAGCGCTTTGTCCTGCACAAGGTGGTGGATTGCGAGGGCGGCGCGCACCGGGTCGTTATCCGGCAGGAGCACGCCGGAGCCGTCCAGCGTGCCGGGAATGGCCGAGGTAGCCCGCGCCACAATGGGCACCTGGAAATGCATGGCTTCGGCAAGCGGTACGCAGAAACCTTCGTGCTCGCTCATGCAGACAAAGACATCGGCCAGGTGGTAATAGGCAAGGATTTCATCGAACTTGATGTGCCCGGGGAAGATGACATCCTGTACGCCGAGCGCTTCAACATAGGCGGAAAGCCGCTGGTTGTAGCGCTCGGTGTTGCCGCTGCCCACAAGGAACAGCCGGCTTTTGGGGTTCAGGTGCTTTTTGTACCAGGCAAAGGCGCGGATGATATCCTCTTGGTGTTTGTGCGGCGCAACCCGCCCGACAAAGATCAGGTTAACCCAATCATCGCGGTAGCGGTCCAGCACGGCCTGGTTGGGGGCCTTGTCGTAATCTTCAAACGGGATCAGGATGGGACAGACTTCAATCGGGCAGGTGAAGCCGGCTTCGCGCAGGTCCTGCTTGTTGTAATCCGATACTGCGATGCAGAGCGCGGGCTGGCCTGCCATGGCGCGCAGCTGGCGGCGGCCCCAGGCGCAGATCGAGTAGGAATTGAAGTCATACGGCAGGAAAAATTTGGCCGGCGTGATGTTGTGGTATTGAACCACAAGCCGCCCGCCGAAGCTGGGCAGCCGGTCATTAAGTTCAGAGCCGATTGCCATGTGGTAAAGAAGGATATCCTCTTTGCCAAGGTGGCCCATCTTTTTAAGCGGCAGCACGGCGCCTTTGGGCAGCCGTTTGTCAATATCCAGGGCGTAGAGGCCGGTTTCATACCCGCTTTCGCGCAGAATTGTTTGAATCGCCAGGGCGTTGTTGCCCACGGCGTCACCGAACGCGGCCGAAGGAAGAAGTTGTACAATCCTCATTTCTACGCCTCCTTCGCTTGCTGCAGCGCCTGGAGCTGGGCTTTGAGCGCGGCGACAGTCTGTTCAAGATCTTCAATCCGCTTGGCCTGCTCTTCGGCCTGGTAGCGCTGGTCCACGGCTGCGTTGCGAAGCTGGGACATTGCAAGGACGCAGGAACGGTGAAAATCGGTGATATCCCGGGTAATCGGCTCGATGTAAAATTTCATGAGTTTGCGCAGTACCCGCTTGACCAGCAGTTTGAGGCCGTGGTTGGGCAGCGGGCGGAAAGCTTGGATCTCCTCGCCCATCTGCAGGCAGGCAAGCTGTTCTTCAAGGACATCGCGGGAAAAGGCCTCCACCGGGATGGCGTTTTCGTTCTGCGGCAGCGGGATGTCGCTGAAACTGGTGAGCTCGCAGGTATAGCCGTTGGCGGCAATCTCACGATCCCACTGGGCCAAGAGTGCCTGGCTGTCAATTTTGGCTTGGACGCGCATCGGTGAACCTCCAATCGATTGTTTCGGATTCGGCGGCGGGGTATACAACAGGGAGTAAACCGCTTGAATTTACCAGGGGTATAACCCGCTTGTCTCAGTATATTCTTTCTGGAAATGCTTGTCAAATCCGCGCCGCCGGTTTGGCCGGAAACAAGGCAGAAACCCCTGCGCGGAGAAATTCCTAAATTTTCCGCGTGCAGGGGCCTTTGTTTTGATAAGGGTGGCAATTGACGAACGATATACCCCGTGTTATACTGAAAATATTCTCTCTATTATTAGGGTGTATCTGAAAAATCCCCGGCGTCGTCTAATCCTGTGAGGAGGCAGTGCCTGCTGTGTTGCCCGACCTGGGAATACTGCAGTATTCCTGCGGCTCCGCGCTCTGCATCCGCTGCCTTTTCGCAAATTTTCCGGCACGTTTGATGTATCAGATACGCCTTAGGAGTGTGCGGTTTCTTACCCCCGGCAAATGCGCAGGGGCAGCCGCCAGCCCGAATGGGAGCAAGATTGCCCCTACCCCCGCGAAAGAGGTTCGTGTATATGAAATTGATTATCCAGATTCCCTGCTATAATGAGGAAAAAACGCTCCATGTGGCGCTGGAACACCTGCCCAGGCAGATTGACGGCATTGATGAGATTGAAACCCTGATCATCAACGACGGCAGCAGCGACGGCACCGTGGCGGAGGCGCGGCGCCTTGGGGTGAACCACATTGTCAGCTTCAAACGCAACAAGGGGCTGGCACGCGGCTTTATGGCCGGGCTGGACGCCTGCCTGCATCTTGGGGCGGACATCATCGTCAACACCGACGCGGACGACCAGTATTACGGCCCGGACATCGCCAAGCTTGTCCGCCCGATCCTTGAAGGGAAAACCGACATTGTGATTGGCGAGCGTCCGATTGATGCGACGGAACATTTCAGCTGGAAGAAAAAGAAATTCCAGCATTTTGGCAGCTGGGTGGTGCGCCAGGCATCCAACAGTGATATCCCCGACGCGCCGAGCGGGTTCCGCGCCTACAGCCGGGAAGCGGCGCTGCGCCTGAATGTAACCAATGAGTATACCTATACGCTGGAAACGATTATCCAGGCGGGGCAAAACAAGATCGCCATGACAAGCGTGCCGATCCGCACCAACCCCGAACTGCGGAAGAGCCGGCTCTTCAAAAGCATGTGGGCGTACATGAAACGCAGCGCAACGGTGATTATCCGCAGCTTCATGATGTACAAGCCCCTGCGTTTCTTCTGCACCATCGGCGCGATCTTCTTCCTGATCGGGGTGCTGATTGGGCTGCGGTTTGTGGTATTCTATCTCGGCGGGGACGGCAGCGGGCGGGTTCAGAGCCTGCTGTTGGCCGTGGCGCTGATGATTATCGGGGCTCAGACGATTTTTATGGGCCTGCAGGCGGATATGATTGCCCAAAACCGGAAACTGCTGGAAGATATCCAGTACCGTGTGCGCAAGGCGGACTGCGAGCGGCCGGACGCGCCGGACCTGCTGCGGGACACGGACGGCAAAGGCGCGGCGGCCGGCCGGGCGGAAGATGAGCAAAGGGAGAAAGCGTTGGTATGAAGATTACGGTTGCAGGAACCGGCTATGTCGGTCTGTCGATTGCGGTGCTGCTTGCGCAGCACCATACGGTGACGGCGCTCGATATTGTGCCGGAAAAGGTGGCGTGCATCAACGAGAAAAAGTCTCCGATCGTGGATGCGGAGATGGAAGATTATCTTGCAAACAAGCCGCTGCAGCTGCATGCCACGACGGATCAGAAGGCGGCTTATACCGGCGCGGATATCATTGTGATTTCAACGCCGACCAACTATGACCCGAAATTGAACTACTTCGATACTTCAAGCGTGGAAGCGGCGCTGGGCATGGCGCTGCAGTATGCGCCGGACGCGACCATCGTGATCAAATCGACGGTACCGGTTGGCTATACCCGGTCGCTGCAGGAGCGTGCGGGGCACAGGAACATCCTGTTCAGCCCGGAATTTTTGCGCGAAGGGCATGCATTGTATGACAACCTGCATCCGAGCCGCATTGTTGTCGGCTGTGATGGCAGCGACCCTGAAATGCTGCGCCGGGCCCGGGAATTCGCCGGCCTGCTGGCCGAAGGCGCGCTGGACGAGAACGTGCCGACCCTTTTCCCCGGCCTGACCGAGGCGGAGGCGATCAAGCTGTTTGCCAACACCTACCTGGCGCTGCGGGTCAGCTATTTCAACGAACTGGATACCTATGCCGAGATGCACGGCCTGCGCACCCGCGATATTATTGAGGGTGTCTGCCTGGATCCGCGCATCGGTAACTTTTACAACAACCCGAGCTTTGGTTACGGCGGATACTGCCTGCCCAAAGATACCAAGCAGCTGCTGGCCAACTATGCCGATGTGCCGGAAACGCTGATCCGCGCCGTGGTGGAGTCCAACCGAACCCGCAAGGATTATATTGCCGAGCGCATCCTGGCGGCCAACCCGCAGCGGGTTGGCATTTACCGGCTGACCATGAAAGCAAATTCGGACAATTTCCGCCAGTCGAGCATCCAGGGGATCATGAAGCGGATCAAGGCGAAGGGGGTCGAGGTGCTCGTATATGAGCCGACTCTCGAAGAGGAAACCTTCTTCCATTCGCCGGTCACCCATGACCTTGGGTATTTCAAGGAAGCCTGTGATGTGATTGTGGCCAACCGGTTCAGCGCGGAACTGTCTGATGTGCAGCACAAGGTCTATACCCGCGATCTCTATGCCCGCGATTGAGGTTGCTTCCCGCAGCCGGGCTGTGCCCGGCTGCCCCCAAGGCTGCGGGCTGTGTCTGGAAGGAAAGGAGATCCTATGGCCATCCTGTGGGCGGCGGTCGCGCTGGCAATGGTCTGCAACGGAATCTGGTTTGCCGCATCTGCATCGGAAAACCGGCGCCTGACATGGCGGCCGGTTTTCCTGGCGGTGGTGTGCAGCTATCTCTGGATGGGGGCCAATGCGACGATACTGGCTTGCCTGGGGGTATACAGCCTGCCTGCACTGACCATTCTTCTGGCGGGGGAGCTGGCGCTCTGCCTGCCGTTTCATCATCGTCATACCGGCGTCGGGGCCAAGCTCCGTGCGCTGCTTTCGGTACCGCTTCCCGTCGGGCTGCTTGTCCTGCTCGGCGTGGCAGCGGTATTGTATTTTTGCTTCCCGACGACCTATTTGTCCGGTGGGCGGGACCCGGGGCTTTACCTGATCAATGCCATCCATATTGCCGAAACCGGCTCCTTCCAGTATGCATCCGACCCGTATATGGTGCAGCACTATGCCGCGCTGTCCGGCGTTGCGAGGCTGGATTACCCGGCCCTTTACTCTGCGTATGAATACGGGCTGACAAACGATGTCGGCCAGGTGGTGCCGCAGTTCCTGCCGGTACTGCCCGCCATGCTCGCCGTGGGGTATGACCTGGGCGGGATCGGCGCGGCGGTGCGGGTTAACGGCGTCACCGGGCTGCTTTGCCTGGCGGCGGCCTATGCGCTGGTGAAACCGCTCTATGGCGGCAAGGCGGCCACCCTGTTCACCGCGTTTTTGCTGGTGAACCCGGCCCAGCTCTGGGGGGCGCGGATCACCCAGACCGAGTTGCTTTGCCAGCTGCTTTTGTTTGCGGCGCTCCGGGTACTTTGGGAAGGCTGGCGGGCCAAACGGCCGGCTGACGCCTGGCTGGCGGGCGTTTTACTTGGCTACGGCACCTTTGTGCGGATCGACACCTACCTGTTGGGGGCGGGCTTTTTGGTGTTTGTGCTGTACGAACTGGCCTGCCGACGCCCGCATGCCGGGTATCTGGCGCGGACGGCAGCGGTCTACGCAGCGTTCACGGCAGGGTCGCTGGCATATGGGTGGGTGTTCTCCTATCCGTATTTCTTTGAACACTGGCAGGCCGGCGTACTGGCGCAGGTGGTGGTCTGCAATCTGGTTTTGCTGGCGCTTTGCCTGGCGGTGTGGGCGGTGCAGCGGGCGTTTCCCCGCGCCGTGCTGCCGAACGTCTACCAGAACATTGCCGACAGCCCGCGCGGGATGCGTGTGTTTTGCGCGGCGCTCTGCGTGCTGTTCGTGTTTGCATACGGGGTCCGGCCACTGCTGAACCCGGAGGATTTTAACCACCGCGCGGCGTTTGAATTCTGTATGTATACCTCCCTGCTTGCGATCCCGCTTGCGCTGTACGGGCTCTACCGGACCTTTGTGCGGCAGGGCGCAGCGCGGGAGGCATGGCTGCCGTTTTTCTTTATCGGCGGGTCGAATCTGTTTGTCTATTTGTGGCGGCCGAGCATCTCGGCCGACCATGTCTGGGCGTCCCGGCGGTGGGTGACCGCGGCCATTCCGTTCATACTTGCGCTGGCAGCCCATGGAATTGTCGAACTGCCCCGGCTGCTGCGGCGTGTGGGCTGCAAAATGGGCGGCGCCTGCCGCTGGACGCAGCGGGCCTGCGCCGGCATTGTCGCAGCGTATATGCTTTTTCAGTGCCGCGGGTTCCTGCTGACCCCGATGTGGGCCGGTATAGAGGACACCTACGCGGCAGTGGCCCAAACGTTGGACGACGATACGCTGTACCTGACCACCAACACCGAGACGGCTTCGGTTTTTAAGGTGGTGTACCACAAAAATGTCCGCCTGCTGGAGGATGACCCGACGGCGCTTGTGCGCTATCTGCAGGAAAACGGGTCGCTCCACTATCTTGGCAGCGAGCGCGACCTCAAACTGCTGGAGCTGGACGCGGCCCTGCTGGCGGAGGGGGAGGTGGGCGGCAGGATGCTGCGCGAAACCTACGGCGAGGTGCCGGATTCCGCTGAAGACAGGGTTTATACCTGCAACCAGTACGAGGTGACGCTCCGCTCGCTGGAGGAGCCGCAGCCGATCGAGCTGACCAGGTTTTTTACGACGCCGGAGATTTCAACCTACCAGGAAGGGCGCGGCATTGTAGGCACGGGCGCTGAAGGGCATCTGCTCTATGGCCCGTACTGTACCTTGCTGCCGGGGGAATATGAAGTCTGCTTTGCGCTGGAAACAGCGCCGGATGCGCAGTTGACACTGGAAGCAGTGGCCGGCAACCAGCAGACCCTTGCCGCTGAGACCGCCGCCGGCCCGACCGAGATGTGGCTGCGGTTTACAGTGGAGGATACCTTGCCGGAGGTGGAATTCCGGCTGCATGTAGACACCCCGGCGCAGGTGACCTGCACGGGGGTGTGGGTGGAGAAAACGGTGTAAGGAAACAAGGACGCGCCTGTGGCGACCGAGAAGAGAGGGGAGATTTGGATGGAAAAGAAGAAATTGCTGGTGACGGCTTCCACTTTCCCGCGGTGGGAAGGGGACACGGAACCGCGTTTTGTCTATGATTTATCGCGCGCCATGCTCAATCAGTTTGATATTACGGTGTTGGTGCCGGCGGCGCCCGGCGCACAGGATCATGAGGAAATGGGCGGGCTGCATGTGGAGCGGTACCACTATTTCCCTGTCCATCGGTGGGAAACGCTGTGTTACCCGGGGGCAATTGTGCCGCGCATCAAAGAAAAGAAGTTGCGTGCGCTGTTGGTTCCGTTTCTGTTTGCGGCGTTGTGGTGGAATATTTTCAAGCGGCGTAAACAGTTTGATGTGGTGCACGCACACTGGTTGATTCCGCAAGGGATTGTGCAAAGCTTTTTCAAGATGCCGTATCTTGTGACCGGGCACGGCGGCGATGTGACCAGCCTGAACCAAGGGGTGCTCAAGGCGCTCAAACGCCGGTGCCTGCAGCGGGCGGGGGCGGTGACGACGGTGTCGCCGCAGCTCAAACAGGTGATCGAAGAAATTTGCCCGGGGAAGCCGGTTGAGGTTATGCCGATGGGGTGCGATACCAGGGAATTTTCTCCTTCACACCGAAAGGAAAACTTTTTTGGGCAGAACGGCAAGCCTGTCGTGTTGTTCGTAGGGCGGTTGGCAGAAAAGAAAGGTGTTACCTATCTGATCGAGGCAATGAAGCAGGTGGATGCTATGTTGGTCATTGTTGGCGACGGGCCCCTGCGCGAGCAGCTGGAAGAACAGGCAAAGCCGTTGGGGGATAAAGTGCAGTTTCTGGGAGCAAAGACGCACGACCAGCTGGCAGAAATCTATGCTTCGGCTGATGTGTTTGCCGCGCCGTCGGTGCAGGCGAAAGATGGAGATGTGGAAGGTTTTGGCCTCGTCTTTCTAGAAGCAATGGCCAGCGGATTGCCTGTAGTAGCAAGCAGCTCTGGCGGAATCCCGTATCTGGTTCATGACGGGGAAAACGGATTGCTTGTGGAGCCGGGAAATGTGGAGGAACTGGCGGGGGCGATCAGGAAGATGATAAGTATGGAAGATCTGCGAAATGTTGTTTGTGCAAATGGAATGGAAAGAATACAAAACTTTACCTATACGTCGGTAGGAAAAAAGTATATTAAGTTACTGGAGAATCTTATACGATGAACAACCCGAAAGTCAGTTTCATTATCCCGGTATATAATGTTGCAATGTATTTGGAAGCTTGCATCGAAAGTGTATTGGCGCAAAGTCTTCGTGACATTGAAATCCTGTTGATTGATGATGGCAGTACAGATGGGTCGAGTGATATCTGCGACGAATATGCGGATAAAGATGGTAGAATTCATGTGGTTCACCAACACAACAACGGGGTGAGTGCGGCGCGAAATACAGGAATATCTCTGGCCAGAGGCGAGTGGATCTGCTTTGTCGATGGCGATGACATTGTTGCAAGCCAGTATGCACAGTATGTTGAAACATATAAAGGAGACAATGACATTCTGTTATTCCTTTCGGCAAAGGAAAAAGAATTGCTGGCAGTGAGAAAGCCGGCAATTTACGACTTTTCAAAGTATGAAATTCAAGGGTTTCAATGTGCGACATTAAACAAATATCAGAAAGAAAAGACAAGCAGATTGGTCTATAAGCAATTGAATCCGACAAGTGCGTGTATAAAGGCGTATAGAAGCAAATGGTTAGTAGAACACAACTTATCCTTCCCGAGAGGAGTGATAAGCGGGGAAGACACATTTTTTAATCTTCTCGCATTTGGAGAAGCAGAAAGGGTTCGGGTTGTTTATGCGCCGGTGTACTATTACAGGGATAATCAGGGGTCGGTGACCAAGAGATACAATCCGAACCTGAAAGACAATTTTCAGAGAGTGTCCAAACTTATAGAAGAGTATGTGGTCTGCCGTGAGCGTGCAGAACTTAGAGAAACACTGTCGCTGTACGAAGTTTCGACGTTTATGTTTATTGCTTTGCAGGACTTTTGCCATCCACAAAACCCCGAGGCCTTTCGAGAGCGAAAAAGACAATTTTTGGCGTTGAGAGAAAACCCTCTCTATGCAAAAGCGTTCCGAGAAGCCAAAATACAGGAGTTCTCGCGATCAAAAGCATGTGTGTGCCGGTT
>NBJMR02800__coassemble_1302_pt1 | contig 90831 bp, 73 predicted proteins | sample NBJMR02800__metabat2_low_PE_045 | metagenome-assembled genome bin NBJMR02800 | reverse complement strand
TGAGGTTCCACCTGTTCCCATTCCGAACACAGAAGTTAAGCTCACTTGTGCCGAAAATAGTTGGCTGGAGACGGCCTGTGAAAATAGGTAGATGCCGGCTTCTCTTTTTTTGTGGCCCGTTGGTCAAGCGGTTAAGACAGCGGCCTCTCACGCCGTTAACATGGGTTCGATTCCCGTACGGGTCACCACTATAGTACAATCCGAACTTACTCATCTATGGTGAGAAGTTCGGATTTTGCTTTTTATGAACACAATATCGCTGATATACCGTTAAAGTCACAAATAGGCGGCAGCCATCGCTCTCAATGGCTGCCGCCTATTTTTATGTCTGAGCAATGATTTTTAGGCGCACCTGAGATCACTTGATGAAAGGTGGCTTTCAGCTAGCTTCACATGCGCAAGGGGATCAGAACGAGGGAAACTGCGGTATCTTTTTGTTAAAATTTTGTAAACAGATTGACCGGTAGCAACTACCGACTGGTAGGATATGAAGTACAGGTTGTTGACACAACAAGTGCATCACGAACAAACAGGGGGCTATTTTATGCAGACATGGTTGATTACTGGTTGCTCAAGCGGATTGGGACGTTGCTTGGCCTTCGAAGCATTGCGGCGGGGATACAATGTGGTTGTGACCGCTCGCAACCCGAATAGTCTGACGGAATTTTCTGAACGGTATCCGGGCCAGGCGCTGATCCAACGTATGGACGTCACAAAGCCTGAGGAGATCCAGCAAGTGATACGTAATGTGGGTGAGGCTTTCGGACCTATCGACGTACTGGTTAACAACGCCGGATACGGCTATCGGGCAGCAGTGGAGGAAGGTGAAGCGGAAGCTGTCGAGCGGCTGTTTTAAACCAATCTGTTTGGCCCTATTACGCTGACGAAAGCTGTTTTGCCGGATATGCGCCGTCGGCGCAGCGGTGCAATTGTCAATATCGCTTCGGTGGCGGCTGCGGTTCCATTCCCCGGGTCTGGATATTACGCGGCTACAAAGTCTGCTCTGGAAAGTGTCTCTGATGCCATGCGTAAGGAACTGGCGCCACTGAATATCCGAGTTATGGTGGTGGAACCAGGTGCGTTCAGAACCGATTTCTCCGGGCGTTCGTTGACGCAGTCCGCCACGGTGATCGATGACTATGCCGAAACAGCTGGCAAGCGCCGCATTGGCAAGGAAAATGTACACGGCAAACAGCCTGGAGATCCACAAAAAGGCGCAGCCTTAATCGTGGATACAATCACAGGCAAGAAGCAACCGCCTTTCCGTCTGCTTCTGGGCAGTGATGCGGTGAAAGTGGTCAGCCAAGAACTGCATCAGCGGCTGGACGAGATGGAAGTTTGGAGTGAGTGCAGCCAGAGCACCGACTACTAAAGTGGCAGCCAATATGTGCAGCTATCTTTGGCTTTGGATCCATGAAAAGTGAAAATTGTTCTGATAAAACGAATGGAGGCAATTGACAGGCTCCATGCAAGCGAAACTGTAATGGAGGAAATCTGAGTGAAAAGCAAGAAAGGGATCATTTCTGTGGCTGTTTTAGCCTTGCTTGTAGTGGTGGCGTTTGTTGGGTATAACAAATTGAGAACCTGGACAGCTATGATGTGATTTTCCTTGGCTATCCCAACTGGAATGCGGATCTCCCTATGCCGCTGTATACCTTCCTGGAGGAATATGATTTCAGCGGGAAGACGATTATTCCCTTTACCACTCACGGGGGCAGCGGCTTTTCACGGACAATCCAGACAATTCAGGAACTGCAGCCTGGCGCTACTGTACTTGAGGACGGTCTCTCCATTTCCCGTAATAGTGTGCCTGACGCACAGGCGGACGTTACGGAATGGATTGCAGGGCTGAACCTGTAAGATACTGCCATTACAGGCATTGAACCGCTTTCAGGCAGTAAGGACACCATGTTTACAAAGCCTGCCTTATGATTGAGGCAGGCTTTGTCTTCGCGGCATCCCTGCCGCCGGACACCGCGATGCCCGCTACAAAATCTTTCGCGTGTTAGAAAGTTATCAGCCAAAGCAGACCGGCTGGTTTGACGCCGCAGCCGGAATCTGCATCACAGTGCACACAAATCACATACCTGTTTACAAAAAGTTCAAAGGAAGAACCTTGACCGGTTGCAACTACCGCAATTTATAATCGATTGTGTAACGAAAGCAGCCAAGCAGATTCTGACAAGCAACAATCAAGAATGCAAAAAAGGAGCAGGAGTATGGTTTTCTATTTTACCGGCACAGGCAATAGCCTTTACATTGCACGGCGGATCGACAAGAACGCTGTCAGCATTCCGCAGGTGATGCGGGGGCAAGAGCGAACTTTTGCGGACGAGGTGATTGGCGTTGTTTCGCCTGTCTACGGGCACGAAATGCCTGCTATGGTGAAGGATTTCATCCGGCAGGCAAACTTCCGCACGAAGTATTTATTCCTGATTCTCACTTACGGGGACCGCCATGGCGGCGCAGCGGAACTGGCGCTTCGGTTTTGCCGGGATTGCGGCAAACAGCCGGCCTACATCCACACGCTTTTGATGGCGGACAATTGGCTGCCTGCCTTTGATATGGAAGAGGAAAAACAGAAGGATAAGAATGTGGAAGGTCAGCTTGCCCATATCCTTGACGATTTAAAGGCCCAAAAGCACGAAATCTCTACGGTCACGGATTCAGACCGGGCGGTACATCGGCAGTTCCTCCAGTCTGCCGGGCAGATGCCAACAGACGCCTGGCAGCATCTGATCCGGGTAAGTAGCCGATGCGCAGGCTGCGGGGTCTGTGAGAAGGTCTGTCCTTCCGGTTCCATCCATGTGGAGAATGGGCGGGCCGTACATGTCCCGGGCGGCTGTCAAACCTGCCTGGCCTGTGTCCATGCCTGCCCCGAAAAAGCCATTGGACTGACCGTACCAGAGAAAAATCCCCAGGCGCGCTACCGTAACCCGCATGTTTCGCTGAGCGAGATAATCAGGGCCAACGGGCGGTACTGACAGAAAAAGGAAACAGATGCCTTCTATAAAAAATTGATGCGTGTTGGGGGTGAAAATGGCTTCCTGCATAAGCGTTTTCAAAGCCTGCCTTGTGCCGAGGCAGGCTTTGCCTTTGTTGCCCCGGTCTTGCCGGGGTTTTTTATTTTTAGGGCTTTTGCCGGTGCAATGCGCGTGGGAAGAGCCGGAAGGAGAAAGAAGTATCGCACAATAACGGTATAAAATCCTGACATTATTCAAAGCGGCTTCGTGATTTTGCTGATATTCTGGCCCTGAAAAGTACACGTTTATGTATGGACTGGAAAAAGTTAACAAGATACGCTACCTTTAGCGATTCTGCAACGGATTTCTAGAGGAGGTGTCTTCAAGATGTTGAAAGTATCATATCGTCCGAATCAATCCCAAAAGAACCTTTTTTCCCAGGATGTCTTTGCAAAGAGATGCAAACAGGGGCTGACCCAGGAACAAATGGCGGAATATCTGTTTGTCTCGGTGAATGCCTACAAGAAGATTGAGGCAGGGCATATTCCCAAAACCGGCTTCTTTTTGCTTATCTGTGCGAAACTGGGGTTGGAACCGATGGATTATTTGGAAGAGGCACTGAAGCAGGAGAAACGCGATGTACTTTTACAGGTCCAAGAAACAGAAACTGTATGATCCCGAACTGGGGCAGTATGTTTCTTTCGGCATTGGCGTCTGGAAGCCGTTTGCCGCCGCTCCGGTTCTGTTTATCCCGGACGTTTCTTTAGATGGGAAAGCGGTTCGGCGGCTTGCGCTGCGCTGCACGCTCTGCCAGCTAGATCCGCTCCATCTGTGGGATGTAGTGGAAGATTTTATCGGCTGAAGCCTGAAAACCTGTAATGTACAAACGCAAACAGGCCCGTATGGACCCACGGGCCTGTTTGCGCTGCAATTTTTTAAAACAGTGTTTCTGCTGCTGTGCGCAGGGCCCAACCGCGGTTAGCGGAGGCTGTCGTCCTTCAGCAATTCACTCAAATCCGAATGCAGGACCTTTCGCGCGCCAAGCGCGTAAGCCAGCGCCACAGCGCCCACAATCAGGGCGGCAAAAAGAACGATGGGCACAACCGGCGCACGCGCCAGGAAAACGCCGGGGTCCAGGTAGCTTGCCTGCAGCATAAAAGCTACCACCAGCACGGTAAGCGGAAATGTGATAACAAGCGGCCGCCCGGCAATGACAGCGGCTTCTATCCAGAACAAGCTGCGCAGTTCCTGCGGGGTCATGCCGATGGCAAGATAGCGGGCAAATTCACGCCGCCGCTGCCCTACAAAACCCAGCGTGTTCAAAAAGACATTGGCGAGCCCAATCGCAGCCAGCAACACGCAGAATACCCCCAAAATGGCTTGTGCGCCGGCAATCATGCGGTCATTTGAAAGGCGATCGGCAATGCGGTTTTCAACGGTGGCCTCGTAACCGGTCCCTGCCAGCAGTTTAGACACGGCAGTTTGCAGCGCCTCGCAATCGGCCAGGGTGGTGGCGCCTTCGCCAAGGACCCGGATCAGCAGCGTAGAATCACCAACCGGGCCGGCGGTTTCCAGCACACCGCTTTGCCACAAACTCAGCGGTATAAACAAGGTCAGGGTGTACTGGTCATATTCCTCCCGCAGGTTGGGTGGGGCGGTTGTACTGCCAAGCAGGGGGAGCGTCCCGGCGGGGGCGCCGTCAGCGGCGGCCAGGGTCAGGGCTGTGGTATCAGGCTGCACAAACGGCAGATAGATCCGGTCCCGAAAATTGCTGTGCAGGCTGTCCCATACCCGGTTGAGAAGAACCGCGCCGTTTAGCGAGGGGGAAACCCCCGTTTCTTCACAGTAGGCAAGGAAGCTCTGATCGTCCATCACAACCACCGGCGCATCCACAAGCCAGTTTTCCCCAAGGGAGACAGCGTCGGCGCCGGCCACGGCGGATAACCCGCCCAGGGCCTGCAAGGCGTCGCTCTGGGCGCTTTGCGGCAGCAGGCAGTGCGTTTCGGCCTTCTCATACACCACACAGCTTTCAACACCGGGCAGGGCCTGCAATGCATCGGTCAATGCAAAGTCGGCCAGCGCTGTTTGCGGAACGGTAGCCATCACATCCCAAGCGTCCTGATACCGCGAAAAATAGGTCATGTCGGTACTGATGCCTGACAATGTAAAGAAGCAAAGCATCGCCGTGAAGCCCAAAAAGGATAGGAGAAGAGAAACATTGGCGATCCGCATGGACTTTTTCTGGGCGCGCAAAGCGCCGCCGGCCAGTTCCCCGCGTACGCCAAACCACAATCGCAGCAGCCGTGCCGGTTTATATCGCTTTGCGCGCCGGGAGGCGCTGGGGGCAGGGCCGTCCCGCAGCGCTTCCAGCGGGGACATCCGGCTCAAACGGCGCGCCGGAAGCCAGGCTGACACCAACACGGTGCCAAAGGCGGCCACTGCCAGCCCGGCCACGACCAGGGGATGCAGTTGAAAGGTTGCTGCATGCCGCCCGGCTACATCGGCCGCCGCGGCGTTGACAGCCGCCAGCGCCCCGAAGCAAGCGCAAAAACCCAGCAGCAGGCCAAGAAGAAGCGGCGCCAGGGCCAGGGCGGCGGCCTCCTGCAAAAGGCAGGTGCGGATCTGGCGCGGTGTGGCGCCGATGCTGGCCAGAATCCCGAATTGGTGCAGGCGCGCTTGCATGGTGATTTCAAACGAATTGCGGATCAGCAGAACCAGCGCGGCCGCCACAACGCCGAGCACAGCCAAAAAGAAAGGCAGCAACAGCGATGGGGTGGGATCGTTTGGATTTCTCACAAGGTATCGTGACAGCAGAAGATCGTGGGTGGCGATGGCTTCGTCCGAAAGCGCCAAACGCTCTTTGATCTGTGCAAGATCGCGGAACATATCGCCGCGTTCTTTGAACGTCAGATCCAGTATGGCGGTATGTGGATCGGACAGTGCCAGGTTAACCGTTACGGTTTTGATGTTGGCGTACTGTTCCAGCGTTTCGATGGTCTGTGCAAGGGCAGGATCTGTCTGTGAAACCGTCAGCCTTGCTTCCCAGATGCCTTCTTCCAGGGTGATCTGCTCAAGGTCATAGACCCAGAGGTTAAAAAACAGGCTGCCCGCCAGCGCCAGGAAGAACGCGGCCGCCAGCGCAGCAGCCGCTACAGTCCACCCGGCAGCCCGGTTGTGTGCCAGGTAGCTGCGGGAAAAATCCTTCCACATCATCGTCACCTCCGCTGCACATCGCTGACAATCTGTCCGTCGCTTAGCGTAATGACCCTGTCTGCCTGAGCGGCCAGCTGTTCGTCATGGGTGACAAGCAGGATGGTCTGGTTCAGATTGCGGTGAAACAACCGCAGCAGATCCAGAATTTCGGTGCTGTTGCGGCGGTCCAGATTGCCGGTGGGTTCATCGGCCAGAAGCAGCGACGGGCGGTAGCAAAGCGCCCGGGCAATTGCCACCCGCTGCTGCTGCCCGCCGGAAAGCTGGCCCGGAAGCGCATGCAGTTTGTCCTGCAGGCCAAGCGTCTGTACAAGGCTTTGGAACAGCGCCGGGTCGGGCTTGCGTTTGTCCAGCAGCAGCGGCATGGCAATGTTCTTCTCTACGCTCAAGGTGGGGATAAGATTGAAAAACTGGTAAATCAGCCCCACCTTGCGCCGCCGGAAAAGTGCGGCCTGGGTGGGTGTGAGCGTGCCGACATCCACCCCGTCCACCTGTACGCTGCCGGCTGTGGGCGAATCCACGCTGGCCAGCAGGTGCAGCAGCGTGGATTTGCCCGACCCGGAAGCCCCGACAACCGCGACAAACGCGCCGCTCTGTACCGCAAGGTCTACACTGCGCAGCGCATGCACGGCCGTATTGCCGCTGCCATAGGTTTTGCTGAGACCTTTACATTGAATCAGATCCATCAAGATGCCCTCCTTTTTGCCTCATTGTAGCAAAGGAAAATGACATCCCGGTGACAGAGGGTACGCCGGCGCGGTAAAAACGCACCACAAACATGCCACCGCCGGCCGGTGCGTTCGTGGCGGAGACCGTCGCATTTTGCCGTTCCAGCAGTTCCTTTGCGATGCTGAGCCCGATACCGGCGCTGTCCGGCCGGGCATTGTCGCCGCGGTAGAAACGTTCAAACAGGCGGGGCAGATCTTTTGGCGCAAAGCCGGGGCCTTCATCCTGTATGCAAATTTCGGTATAGAGCGGGTTTTCGATACAGCGGCAGCGCACGGCGCTGCCCGCAGGCGCGTGCTCCACACAATTCTTGAACAGGTTCAAAAAGGCCTCTACCGTCCAATCACGGTCGGCGCAGACGGTTAAGGCCGGCAGTTCTTGAACATCGAGCGTCACACCCCGTGCGGCGGCCAGCGGTTGCAGCTGATCGGCAGCCATCATCAGCAAGGTGAACAGGTCGGCCGGCGCCGGGCGCAGCGGCAACGCGCCAGCGTCAAGGCGCGCCAGCAGCAACAGGGATTCTGCCAGCCGTGACAAGCGCGCCAGTTGCGGGGCCATGGCACGGCGGCAGGCGCCATCCGCGGCCTGAACCTGCAAGGACAGGGCGGTCAGCGGCGTTTTGAGCTGGTGGGCGATGTTGGCCAGGTGATCGGCAAACATATTGCGCATGGAAACCGCTTCCGCCCTGGTGCGGGCCAGTTCGGTGACGGTTTTGCCAAGCTCATCCGCCAGGCAGGCCAGGGGACCCTCGGCGGTTGACTCCGCCCCCCAAAGGGGCTGGGGGCCGCCGGCACGGGCGGCTTCCAGCTGTGTAATCAGGCGCTGCAGCTGGCTGTGCAGCCGCCGGCGCTGCCAGACCCAACCGGCCAGCCACAGCCCGCCGGCCAGTAAAAAGCTTGTGCCGGCCGCCGCCGCAACGGGCAGGGCTGCGCCGGCAAAGTCGCCGGCTTCATACCCCAGGCCGGACAACACACCGGGCTGGACTGATGCGAAATTCCCGGCCTTGGCCAGCGTATATACGGCGTCCGCCGTTTCGGGCGCACGGGCAATCAGCGCGGTGCAAAAACCGTCCAACAGCGCAAGTTGCTGCCGGCAATGCCAGAAAAAGAGCAGGCAGGCTGTGAAAGAGGCGGCCAGCAGGCAGGCGGCCAATGTGGCCGGCAGATTCTTTCGGAAAAGGCGGCGTGTGCGGTTCATGGGGTATCCTCCTCCAGCCGGTAACCAAAACTGCGGATCGTTTTCAGACAGGCCGGTTGGCCAAGTTTTTCCCGCAGCCGCTTCATGGTCACGGTCAATGTGTTGTCGTTGACAAACCGGCCGTTTTGGTCCCACAGTGCGCTGAGCAGCTGCTGTCGGGTCAGTGTTCGGCCTTTGTTCTGCATCAGCAACGCAAGCAGACGGTATTCGAGGTAACCCAACCGCACTTCCTGCCCCTGGAGGGTCACAAGCTGGCGCGCTTCGTCCAGCGCAATACCGCCGCATTGCAGCAGGCTTCCCGCATTGTCCCTGTGCCCGCAGCGCCGCCACAGCGCTTCGATGCGTGAGTACAGGATTTCCAGCTCGAAAGGCTTGGTCACATAATCGTCGGCGCCGCAGGCAAAGCCGGCCAGTACGTCGGCAGTGTCGCTGCGCACGGTCAACAGCAGCAGCGGCAAGGCGGGAAAACGGCTGCGCAGCGCCCGGCAAAAATCCGCGCCGGCGCCGTCGGGCAGGTTCCAGTCGAGCAGCACAAGCTCAGGGGACGCAGCCTGTATGGCTTGCTGCGCGGCGGCCAGCGTGGGGCAATGGGTCACGGCGTAGCCTTTGCCGGCCAAAAAGTCAGCCACCGCCCCGGCGATCACGGCGTCGTCTTCCACCCAAAGAATCTTCATCCCGATCCCTCGCTTTCTGGTTCCCAGTATACCACAAACACCGCGCCTTGTGGTATACTGGGAACAAACACGGCAAGGAGGGCGGACAATGGACGCTTGTTGGTATAAGCAGGGGCACGCGCTGCTGCAGCAGATCTCGCAGACCGATTTTGGGGAATCCGTTGTCAGTTTGTGGTACATCGGCCAGATGGGGGTGATCGTCAAATGGCGCGGTATGGTACTGTGTATTGACCCGGTCCTCGGCGCAATGCCCGGGGCGGACGGCCGGGACCGGCGCAGCTACCCGGCCCCGTTCCGGGCGAGGGAACTCAAGGCGGATTTCATCTTTTGCACCCACGACCATGCGGACCATATGCACCCCGAAACACTTGCCGGTCTGGCGCAGGCAAACCCGGGGCTGACCATTGTCGTGCCGCGGCCGCTGGTTGAAAAAGCCGGCGGGTTCGGCATTCCGGCAAACCAGCTTCGCGGCGCACGCCAGGGGCAAAAACTGTCTTTGGGCAAAGAAATTGCCGTCACCCCGGTGGCAACGGCGCATGAAAACTATGAATTTGATGCCGAAGGCAACAGCCGGACGCTCGGCTATGTGATCGAGTTGGGCGGGCACCGGCTGTTTCACAGCGGCGATACCGTTGTCACCGAACAGATGCGGGACGATTTGCGGGCGTTCTGTGGCTTTGATGCTGCAATGCTGCCAATTAACGGGCGGGATCTCGCGCGGAACCTGCGCGGTATTGTCGGCAACATGAACAGCCGGGAAGCCTGCTGGCTGGCCGAGCAGATCGGCGCAGATCTGGTGATCCCGCTGCATTATGACATGATTCCCGGAAACGGCGAAAACCCGCTTGTTTTTGCCGACTGCATCCGGCATTATGCTCCCGGCCGCAAATACCACATCTTCCAGTTGGGGGAGCGATACCTGCTGGGATGAGTCCTGCATGAGAGCGAAAACGGTGAAAAGCACGGCTTGTTGGCGCTGCGGCAATGACAAACCGCCAGCTTTTCCCGGCTTGGGAAGGGGGACAAGGCATCCCGTTTGTCCCGGGCGCTCACCGCAGCCGGAGTGCGGCCAGCAGCAGACCGCACTCGGCAACCAGAAAAACGCACCAGAGGGCAAGCGCGGCGGGTACGGCGTTTATCAGCGCCGCCACCAGTAGCATGGCGAGCGGTACCAGATATTTGCGCGGGTGGTGCCAGAGGTCGCTTTCGGTTTTCCAGCTGCGCAGCGGGCAATACCATTCCAGCAGCACGGCCCACAGCGCGCTTTGCAGTGCAAAGATCAGCGCGGTGAGGATTTCGCCTTGCCTAATGCCGCCGTCTATAACCTGCCAGCTGATCAGATACAGGCTGTCTATGCCGGTATTGACAAGGAACAGAAACAAAACATACCGCACCCCAAACCGCTCTGCCTGGCCGGGCAGGGTGTGCACCGCCTGCAAAAGATCCGGGTTGGCCGAAAGCAGCGTACACAGCGGCGTATTCAGGCAGAGAAGCGCCAGCCCGGTACCGAACATCATTCCACGCCAGCCGCCGAAGAGAAGCGGCAGAAGACAGGCGAACGCGCAGAGCCCCGCCGTGTTTGCCAGGTAATTCCGATTGGCCCAAAGATACCGCAGCAGGTACGCGCATACGCTGCCGTTGCTGCGGTATTGGCGTGTGCGCCGGGCAACGGCCACCGGGTAAAAGTCATAGGCGTCGGCACGGGTCAGGATACCGCAGCTCACCGCCAGGTGGAGCAAGGCTGTCCGGCTGCACAGAAGCAGGCAGGCCAGGAACGCGGCGCACCACAGCGCCGCCGCAGCGGGATGCCCGCGGCGGCACAGCCAGTAGCTTGCGCCCGCTAAGGCACAGGCTGCCGCGGCGCAGAACAGCGCGGCGGCAAGATCCGCGGCGTCCCAGCGGGCAGCCGCGGCGAACAATGCCCAGACCGGCAGCATTTTGGTCAGCAATGTGTGCGCGCTGAGCACCGCAAGATAGCAGGCAACCAGTCTCCGCGGCGCAGACGGTAGGGCCAGAAGGCCGCGCAGGTTTTCCCGCGTGTGCCGGCCCTGCAGCAGCTGCCACATCACACCGCCTGAAAAGCAGCCGGATGTCAGGCAAAGGATGGTCGGCGCGATGGTAAGCCGCGGGTCGGCCGCGCGCACTGCAAGGAAAGCGAGGGCGCAGACCGCCAGGCTGCGGTGAAGGGCTTCATACCGTGCGCCGAAGATCTGTTTGGCAAGCGCCTGTATCTGGAACATAAACACCGAGCACCTCCCGTATGGTTTGGGTGGATATCTGCGCCCCGGCAAACGATTGGCGGATACAGCCTGATTCCAGCACAAGGACACGGTCGCAGGTCAGGCAGATGCTTTCCAGCACATGGGATGAAAACAGCAGCGTGCCATACGCTTTATACCCGGCTATCAGCCGGTACAAAAACTCGGTACTTTGGAAATCCAGGCCGTTGACCGGTTCATCCAGCAAAAGCAGCGGCGGGTGCAGTGCAAAAGCAACGATCAGGTCGGCCTTTTTGCGGTTGCCGGTGGAAAACTCTTTCAAAAGCAGGTCGGTGAAAGCCTCAAAGTGGAATCCCTGTACCAGTGCGGTTGTATCGGGAACCGTTACCCCGTAGGAAGCCGCCGCATAGCGTAAGTATTCCCGGAAAGTAAAGTAGGGGAACGCGCTTTCTTCGGCAAAGACGATGTAGCGGCTGCGTTTGAAGGCTTGCTGGCGGAAGGTGAAAGGCCGCCCCTGCCAGCGGGCGCCGTCAAGCCGGTAGCCCGGCAGCAGACCGGCCAGCGTATGGATCAGGGTGGTTTTGCCGGCGCCGTTGAGCCCGATCAGCCCGACAATTTCATGGCGCCCCAACTCCAAAGACAGCCCCCGGAGCACCGGCTGCCCGGCTGTATACCATACGCTGAGGTTTTGCAGGGAAAGAAACGCATCGTCAGCCATGCGGTTTCACCTCCGGTTGTTTTTATCCTGCTTCCACAGCGAATAGGCAGACCACAGGAAAATTGCCGACAGAGCAAAATAGAGCAGCGAAAACGAAAAATTGGCTGTGACCAGGCTGAAAAGCAGGCAGACAAGGAAGAGAAAACCCAGGAAAAAGCGGATGATTATATGGCGCATATACAAATGCCTCCTTTGTTTTGCTGCTTTCAGCATACACCCAGAACAGGCGAAAAAACAAAACTGTCCGCAAACGGTCGCTTTTTGACCGCGAAAAAAAGGGCCCTCTGCTGAAAGCCCTCTCAAAGTGCAAACGAATCGGCCCCCAGGCGCAGCCGGTAAAGCTCCGCTTGAAGGCTGTTTTCTCTTGTGGTTTGCGGTTGTGTTTGGCTGCAAAACGGAGCTGCATCGTTTATTCGGTCTGGATTGCCTCGAAAAAGAGGGTGACTACCGCCCGGAACACACCGTCCGCATATGTTGTTGTGACAGCGCCCTCATATCGTTCGGCTGCGTCCCGTACGCTTTTCAGCCCCCAGCCATGGTGTACTTTATCCGGCTTGGCAGTCTGCAAGGCGCCGTCTTGCACGGCAGGGGGCTGCCCATATCCGTTTTCAACCTTGATGACGAGCATGGCGTTGATCCGCCGGATGGTCAGCGCAAGAAAGCGGCGCGGTTTTGGCGCGGTATCGGCGGCTTCCAGCGCATTATCCAGCAAGTTGCCGAGGATGGCGGTCAGGTCCACACTGCGGATGTTTGTGTTGTGCGGGTATTCAATGTTCAGGCTGGTACGGATGTGCATCTGTTCCGCCAGCGCAACTTTGCTGCTGATCAGATAGTCAACGGCTTTGTCCCCCGTCCAAAAAGAGTGGGCCATCTCATGAACCGGGGCGCGAAGCGCCGCGCAGTACCGCTTCGCTTCGGCCGGGTCTCCCTGCGCCAGACACTGATAAATTGCCTCGATATGGTTGTGCAGGTCATGGTACAGTTTGGCATTGTCGGCGTAGGTTTTGCGCAGCGCCCGGTAGTCGCGCTCCACAATTTCGGCCTGGGCCTGCTTGAGCGCGGCAATTTCCTGCTCCATCGCCCGCTGACGGTTAAGCCGGTAGAACAACAGCGAAAGCAACAGAATCAGGGCAAGCAAAACCCAGCGGTCTATGGTATCGGCCGGCAGCGGCAGGCGGTTTTGTGCAGATACGCTTACAGCCGCAATAAACCCTGCCACAGACACCCCGGAAACCAACGGCATCCGCCCGGTACCCTGCTTCGGCTGCCTGGCCAGCACCAGCGCAATCACAGCGATCCCGACCCGCACAAGCCATACGGGTATCAGCTGCCGTACACAGCCGGGTGTTACAAAGCCCGGGTCATCCCACAGTATACCCAGCCATGCGCCGGCCAAAAAATCCCACAGCCCGACAGCCAGCTCATAAAAGAAAGCAAGAAAGAGGCAGAGGTTCCAGGGCTTTGCCTGTGCCCACAGCGCGCAACCGGCCAGCAGTGCACACTCAAAACCGAGGTGGCAAACGGCGGGCATCCCGGCGGCCTGCAGTATGGTGACAAGCCCGCCGCCCAGCAGCGCAGCAGCCGGCGCCACCCGGCCCAAACGGGAAGATTCGGCTTGCAGCGGGCGTGCAACCAGCCACAGCCCGAACCCAAGGCGCAGGGCGTTGGTGGCGACCAAGGAAATGATCTGGTATATCGCCATCAGATATGCGCCCCCCAAAACAGGTTGATCTGCCGCTTGACTTCTTGCAGATGAGAACGGCTGATCGGCAGGCGGGTGCCGTCTTTCAGCACGGCAACCCCGCCCTCTATCTTCATGATCTGCAGCAGATTGGCGATGCAACCGCGGTCAATGAATAAGAATTCCGGCGAACCAAGCTCCTCAAATACCTGCTGCAAACTTTTGCGCACTTTGGCGTCGCCGCCGCTGAACACAACCCGGGCGTTTTTTCCATCCCGTTCAATGTACGCAATGTCCCGGTACGGAATCTTTTCCAGCCGGCTGGCGGTGGCGATTACGTAGCTTTGCCCGGTCTCCAGCTCAACCAGTTTGGCTGCGTCGGTTACAGCCGCGGCCAATTTGGTTTCAAGGCTGTCTTTTGGCACATAGCGGAAGATGGAAAGTTCAAACGCATCAATGGCATATTCAGTGTGAGAGGTTACAAAGACAATCCGAACATGCGGCAAAACCGTCTGGGCCTGCCTGGCCAGCGCCATCCCGTCCAGGCCGGGCATCTCGATGTCCAGCAGGATCAGGTCATAGAAAAAGCCGTCGTCGCGCAGGTCGGCCAGCAGGTTGCCGCTTTGGGTATATGTGGTGAGCGCGCATTGGATACCTGCTTTTTGCAGGCTTTGCCGCACAATGGCCTCCTGGCGTGCAACAGCCTGCGCGTCATCATCACAAATCGCAATTTTGACCATTGAAGCCACCTCCCGCAGGAACGGCCTGCCGCGCCATCTGCCGAAGCTCCGGCAGCACGGTGCCGAGCATTGCGAAGAAGCAGGCGCATCCGCCTATGACATTCGAGATAGGCTCCGCCATAAACACGCCGTCCGTGCCAAGGCCGAAAGCATAGGGGAGCAGATAGGTCAACGGCACGACGATAATGACTTTGCGCAGCAGGGAAAAGAACACGGCCTGGGCTTTTTTGTTCAGTGATTTGAAGGTGGTTTGCCCCACATACTGCAAAACCATAAAGATGAAGGTGGAAAAGTACAGCTGCATGGCGGGCACGGTGTCGGCCAGCAGCGTTTGATCGTTGCTGAAAATCGCAATCAACATCTGCGGCGCAAGCTGGATCACAAGCCAGATGGCCAGGGTGTACCCCACGGCCAGCAACCCCATGACCGTACAGGCCCGGCGGACTTTTTGCGGCCGGCGTGCGCCGTAATTGTAGCTGATAACCGGGGAGGAACCTTCGGTAATGGCCGCCAGCGGCGTTTCCACCATCTGGCGGATACTGGAAAGAATGGTCATGACCGAAACGTACAGGTCGCCCCCTGTGGCCGCCAGCACATTGTTGCAGCTGATGGTGACCAGGCTGTTGGTCAGCTGCATAATAAAACCGGCGGTGCCCAGGCTGACAATATCTTTGACCAGGGCCCATTCGGCAAAAAGATCCCGGGGACAGACAAAGCGAATGCGATATTCCGCCTTTTGGGAAAGAAAATAAAGGACGAAGATCGCAGAAAAAAACTGGGACAAAACCGTCGCGATGGCTGCGCCGGCAACCCCCATTCCGAAAACGAAGATAAAAACGGGGTCTAAAACCAGGTTGGAAACCGCACCGATCACCACGCTGGTCATCCCGATCAGCACATATCCCTGCGCGTTGACAAACGGGTTCAGCCCGGTGGTCAGCATGGCCGGGACGGTGCCAATCAGGTAGATGCACATATAGGGCAGGGCATACTGCATGGCGGCATCAGAAGCGCCGAACAACGCAAGCAAAGGCCGGGCGAACACAAGGCCCACAACCATCAAAACCACGCCGCAGCCGGCCAGCATGGTGAACGCGGTGTGCAGAATGCGGTGGGCGCGCAGCTGGTCCCCGCCGCCCCGGGCGATGGAGAACAAAGGCGCGCCGCCGGTGCCAAACAGGTTGCTGAAAGCGGTAATGATGACAATCACCGGGAAGCAAAGCCCCACGCCGCCAAGCGCTGCGGTGCCAATTTCGGGGATGCGGGCGATGTATACCCGATCAACAACATTGTACAAAAGGTTCAGCAGCTGCGCTATGAGCATGGGAAAGGCGGACTGCACGATGGTCTCGATAATTCTGCCGTTTTCAAAGTCTACACGCCGCAAAAGGGGTTCCTCCTTCTTTAACATTCAAAAAGGCATACAGGAAGGGTGCGCTTTTTCCATTATACACGGCCCGCGCCCTGCCAACAAGAAAAAAGGCGGCAGCTGCCGCCTCAGACTGTCAAAAAAGTCAAAGTCCGTCGCCGTCGGCGGACATGCGCCGACGACGGAGACACCGACAGGGAAATTTTACGGCAAATTGTGTGCGAGGAGCTGTGCTCCGAGTGCGCGGTTTGCCGTAAAATTTTGTCGAAGGGGTTTTCAAAAGGGGAAATAGACGCGTTAGGCGAAGCCGTGCGCGGCTGTTGCCCCTTTTGCAGCGTGTCGAGTTTCTCGACACGCTGAGGCGGCAGCTGCCGCCTCAATCCATCAAAAAGTTTAAAATCTCCTGCCCGCTTGCGTTACGGCTGCCGCCACTTCCAAAGCAGGTATTTCACATTGGTGGTAAAGTAGCGCTTAAAAAGGCGTTTGGGGTCCTGCAAAAGGCGGAACAGCCATTCCAGATTATGCTTTTGCATCCACTGCGGTGCGCGCTGGATGTTGCCGGCCTCATAGTCAAATGCCGCCCCAACCCCGATCATCAGCGCCTGCACGCGGTCTTCATGCGCAGCCATCCAGCGCTCTTGCTTGGGGGCGCCAAGGCCGACCCAGACAAAATCCGGCTGCGTGGCGTTGATCTGCGCAACAATCTCGGCGTCCTCCTGCGGCGTCAGGCTGCGGAACGGTGGGGAGTACATCCCGGCAATCTGGGTGCCGGGGTATCGCTCATCGATCTTTTGCCGCAACAGATCCAGCGTTTGCTGGGTGGAACCGTAAAAGTAATGCCGCCAGCCTTTTTCAGCGCTGAGGGAAAGGATCTCTCGCATCAGATCCGGCCCGGTTACGCGGCGGGCTTCGGTAAAGCCTTGCTTCCGGCTGTATTGGGAAAGCGGGCCGCCGTCCGGCAAAGCCATCACGGCGTTATTTTGAATCTGCTGGTATTTTGTGTCCTCATGCGCGGTCACGGTGGTGTGTACGTTGGCCACGCAGATATATTTCCCGCGCCAGGTTTCCAGCTGGTCTTCAATCAGGGAAACCGTTTTGTTCATATTGGTTACGTTGATGTTGACCCCCATGACATCGCAGGTTTGCCGCATATGCAGGTCCACCGTATACAACCCGGAGTCGCTGGATTCTTCGGCGTGCGAATAAAGAAAGTCGCTATAAATCGGTACCACGCTTAGCCGTATGCGGTAGCTTTCGGCCAAGGCGGCCAGCCGCCGCATCTGGGTTGCGCTCTGCACATCCTGGGCCGCAACAATCTGATCCACATGTTGTTTGGACAATACTTTGGCCAGCGTTTGCTCGGTCCCGAGATAACCGGGCAGGCTGTCGGCGGGCTGGGGGGCCAGATACCCGATGTACTTGATTCCTTTTTGCGCGGCGATGACGTTTTCATAATAGCGCAGGGCCAGCTGCCCGGCGCCGATCAACAAAACACGCGGCACTACATCATGCTGACGCGCATAGAGCTGGGCCGACTTGTGGACGATCCAACGCTTAGCGACAATGGCGACAACGGAAAGAAGATAAAAGTAAGCCAAAAGCAGCCGGGAAAACTGGGAAAGGCTGAATACATACAGCACCGTGGCTGCCAGTGCAAACCCGATCAGGCTGCTGATGGCAACCCGGATGGTCTCCCGCGCCAGGCTGCGCAGCCGGATGGTCTCGTAGCTGCCTTGCAGCGCATAAACGGCGACCATCGCCACCGCGTAAAGAAGACCGACCGGGAAATACCGGTAGACATCCACCAGATAAAACAGCGCGCCCCAAGGGCTGACCACGCGCAGCAGCCCGGCGCAGACAAAAACTGCCAAAAGCAGAACGAATTCCAGACAAGCGTTGAGAATATGAAGCGGTTTGGAATGTTTATAATGCATCGTCAATTCCCTTATGTATGAATGTTTGTTTACGCATTACCTGCCGGCCAAGGCCGGAAGGTTCTGCTGGCTGTATTATATCGCAACTGCGCGGCAAGTTCAATACAAAGAAGGTCGAGAAAAACCGGGGAAAAGCAGCCGCGCCGTTTGAAAACCATACAATGGCGGAACGGCGCGGTTCAGAAAAATGCGGCCTTCGGAAAGGGGCGCGGCGCAGACAGAGCAAAGTTCAGGCAAAGAAAAGAAAAAGGTTCCTGAAAAAAGACGTGAATATAGACAAAAGAGATCACTTCCAGTAGGCAATATTGCATAAAGTTACGGCGGCGGGAGATAAATTCCAGAAATTGACTGGATGTTTTTGGAAAGCTGTGGTAAGATTTATCAGGAAGGAACGTGAAAATTTAACCGGTTATGCTTTTTGCTTTCCCTTTTGCGCCAAAAGCGAACGACCGCTGCGCATGCATGAAACCTCAAAAGCAGAACGCAGGGCCGGGCAGCCGGCCGGCTTAAAAATTTTACACGTTACCCGGAACGTTGAAAAAAGAAAGGAAGAAACAAAATGATGAAAAAGACAACCCGCAGCCGGATGGACGACAAAGGCTTTACATTGGTTGAAATGATTGTGGTGCTTGTTATCATAGCGGTTTTGGCTTCGGCCATCGTACCTTCCCTGACAGGATACATCAACCGCGCAAACAAAGAGAAGGCTGTTTCAGAGACGCGCTCGCTGGTCATGGCAGCGCAGACAGTGATTTCAGATGCATACGCAAACGGCTCGCTGGACGCGATTCTGGCGCAGGAAGCACCCGGAGACGCCGATGCGATTGCAGAAATTCGGGAACTGGCCGGTTTCCCGCAGGGGGAACAAGACAACACCAGGCACTTTGTCGCGACTGTTTCCGGCACGGGGGAAATCGTGAAGCTCGAATATCTGTATGCGGATGAGGAAGCTTGCGTGTACGACGGGCAAAGCGCCACTTACTCAACGGATGAGACGCCGTCCGATGATGTGAGGGAGACGGACGCGATCCTTGCGGCGGAAGCAGGCTGAGCGGCCCGCTCCCAGTGCCCTGCCTGGCACGGGGCGGGAAACGGATGAACACTTTCCGGCAAAAAACAACCGACACAAAACAGGAGGCTTTCCCATGCGTATCTGCCGACGCTTGCTCACAGCAACCGCCGGGCCGGGGTACTATTCGCTCCGGACCGATGCAGTAGAACTGCGGCTATGGTTTTTGACCGACACAATTCTTCGCATCCGCGCCGGTTTTGACGGCGACTGGGCCGAGCGTTCGTACACACTGCTGCGCACGGCCTGGCCGGATGCGATGGATTCCCTGCTTGCAGGCCAACGCCAGCGGGTGGAACCGGCCCCGGCAAGCCTGAGCGAAGAGCCGGACCGGTTTGTGCTGACCGGCGCCAAGCTGCGGGTGGAAATAGAAAAAGAGCCGTTCCGTCTGCTGATCTATGATGCCGCCGGCAATCTGCTGCACGCCGATATCCCGGACATCGGCTATCACGAAGATTCCAACCGCCGCCGTATCCATACCAGTGAGATGGCCCCCGAAGATGCTTTCTACGGCTTTGGGGAGAAAACCGGCCCGCTGGACAAGCGCCTCGCCTTTATGACAATGGACCCGGGGGATGCGCTTGGCTACAACCCGCTGCATAGCGACCCGCTGTACAAACATATTCCGTTTTATATCAAGATGAACCGCCGCACACGCGGCGCGGTTGGCTACTTTTACCACAACACAGCGATCTGTGATTTTGATATGGGCCGTCAGCACAGCAATTACTGGGCCCCGCACACCCGCTACCGCACCGAAGTGGGGGATATCGACCTGTTTTTCATAGCCGGCCCCGCTATTACCGATGTCATTGCGGGCTACACCTTCCTGACAGGGACGAGCGCGATGCTGCCCAAGTACGCGCTCGGATACCTGGGTTCCAGCATGTATTATGCCGAACTTCCGAAGGATTGTGATAGTGCGATTGAACAGTTTGTCGATACCGCGCGGTCCTACGGCTTCCCGATCGACGGATTCCAGCTTTCGAGCGGTTACACAACCTATGCGGGCAAGCGCTGCGTCTTTACCTGGAACAAAGATCGCTTCCCTGATCCGCCTGCCTTCTTCCAGGCGCTGCGGGAACGCGGGGTGGAAGTTTCCCCCAATGTCAAGCCCGCGTTTCTGCTGATGCACCCGCTGCTGCCTGCCTTGCAGGAAAACGATATCTTTGTCCGCGACCCTGTGCAGGAAAAACCTTCGGTTGGAGCCTGGTGGGGCGGCCGCGGCGTCTTTGTGGATTTCACAGATCCGCATGCCCGCACCGTGTGGAAAGCGCTGCTGCAAGAGCATGTGCTGGAAAAAGGAACAACCTCTGTCTGGAACGACAACTGTGAATACGAAGGCGTGTATGACAAAGACGCCCGCGTCTGCCTTGAAGGTGCCGGCGGCACAGTGGGGGCCGTGCGCAGCGTGATGAGCAACCTGATGTGCCTGGTGACAGACGAAGCAATCCGGGAAACAAGCCCGGGGGAGCGGCCCTTCATTGTTTGCCGGGCCGGCCATGCAGGCATCCAGCGGCTGGCCCAGACCTGGGCGGGCGACAACTATACAAGCTGGGACTCCCTGCGCGGCAATATTGCTACCATCCTGGGGATGGGGCTGTCCGGCGTGGCCAACCACGGCTGCGACATCGGCGGGTTCTTTGGGCCGCGGCCGGAACCCGAACTGCTTGTGCGCTGGGTGCAGAACGGCATCTTCCAACCGCGTTTTTCGATCCATTCCACAAACACCGACAACACGGTTACAGAACCTTGGATGTATCCCGACTGCACAGATCTGATCCGGGAAGCCATCCGCCTGCGGTACCGGCTGTTCCCATACCTGTATACGCGGATGGCCTATGCGCACAAGACAGGTTTGCCGATCTGGCAGGCGATGGTCTGCGCCTTCCAGAATGACCCTGCCTGCGATGAACAAGGCATCGACTTCATGGTGGGCGATGCCCTGCTGGTGGCGAATGTCGTGGAACCCGGCGCTGCCGCCCGCTGCGTGTATCTGCCCAAAGAAGAAGTTTTCTATGACCTTGAGACCCGCCGCCGCTATGAAGGCGGGCAGACCCTCACGCTGCCGGTTACGCTGGCTTCGATCCCGGCTTTTCTCCGGGCCGGGCAGGTTTTGATGCTGGCGGACAATCAGATGGACAATCTGCGGACCCAGCAGGTTACGGATCTGCGGCTGCTGCTCGCGACCGACCGGGATGCTTCCGGCACCTATTATGAGGACGACGGCCTTACCGAAGCCTGGCGTGAAGGCGGCTGGCGCAAAACCCGGATTGAGCTGAAGACCGGCGAAGCCTGTACGCTGACCCTGACCCCGGAAGGCAGCTATCCCACTGCAGTGCAGCGCGTGATGCTGGACTTGATTCATCCGGGGAAAGCCCCCTTCTGGGTATCGCGCGGCGATGCAATGCTGCCGCAGTATCTTGACCAGCGCCGCTTTGCATCGGCCGAAACCGGTTGGTATTATAACCCTGGTTTGCAGTCTGTCCAGATCAAGTACACAGATTTTTCGCGGCCGGATCAATTCACCATCTCGTTTGAGCCCAATGACCTGCTGGGGATGTAAAGCGGCTCGCATGTTAGAGGCGTCGGCATGAAGATTGAACGGTTTGTCCCGGCCAGGGATGCAAGCACGGCGGCGCAGCCGGAAGAAAAGCAGGGTGCCGGTGGCGCCGGGCTGCGCTTTCGCAACGGCCTGCTTGCGGCGTTTGGCCTGCGGGGCCAAAACATGCCGGACGCACAGCCGGATTCTGCCCGGGGGCTGGTTGTGGCTGAATCCACGGTGGTATTGCTGGACAAAATTCTGGCGGCGGCGATAAAAGTCGGCGCCTCTGACCTGCATATGGAACCGGAAGCCGACTGCGCACGGATTCGGCTGCGCCTGGACGGGATGATGCATGGCTGGTTTGAGCTCCCTTTGGTGCAGTACACTTCACTGCTGGCCCGGATCAAGGTTTTGGCGGGATTGGATATTGCAGAGCGTTACCGCCCGCAGGACGGCCACTTTTCCTTTTCGCAAAACGATCGGACCTTTCACCTTCGGGTGGCGGTCATGCCGACCATGTATGGGGAAAAGGCTGTGCTCCGGCTGCTGTCCGAATGCCCGCAGCTTGACTATGCGAACCAGTTCGGCATGGAAGATGCTGTGTACCGAACGTTTCTCCCGCTGCTGGACCGGCCGGGCGGGCTGATCTATTTCACCGGCCCGATTGGCGCGGGAAAAACCACAACGCTGTATCTGGTGCTTGAAGAACTCAGCCGCCGCGGCAGGAGCCTGGCCACAATTGAAGACCCTGTTGAACGGCAGATCGAAGGAGTCAGCCAGACACAGATCAACCCGGCCGCCGGCCTGACCTTTGAAACCGGTTTGCGCGCCTTGCTGCGCCAGGACCCGGATGCGCTGATGGTAGGAGAAACGCGCGATACCGAAACGGCGCGCCTTTCGGTGCGCGCAGCCATTGCGGGGCATGCCGTTTATTCCACACTGCATACCCGCAGCGCCATCGGCGCCGTTTCGCGGCTCATTGACCTTGGGGTTGAAGCCTATCTGCTGGCCGATGCGTTGGCCGCTCTTGTCGCACAGCGGCTGCTGCGCAAAGTCTGCCCGGCTTGTGCGGTGGAACGCCCGCCCACGCGGGAGGAAGCCCAGCTGCTTGGCCCGGGTGTGAAACAAATCCGCCGGGGCTGCGGTTGTACGGCCTGCCACAACACCGGTTACAGCGGCCGGGTGGCAATCCATGAACTGGTGTTGGTGGATGCGCCGCTGCGTGAAGAGATTGCCCGCCGGGTTACCGTTCAGCAGATGCGCGTCAACCTGCGCAAGCGGCAGCAGCTGCCAAGCCTGCGGGAACGGGCAATCGATCTGGTGCGGGAAGGCCTGACCACCCCGGAAGAAGTGCTGCGCACCACGGAAGCAGAATGAGGCAAAAAGGGGGATAACGCTATGTCCGGCCGTTTGTTCCGCCGCCGTCATCCGCTGCCGATGGGGCAACTCGGCGACCTTTGCAACCAGCTTGCCGGATTTCTGTACAGCGGGGTTACGGTAGTGCAGGCGCTGGATCTGCTGGCGTCAACGACTGGTATGCCGAAAGCCAGCCGGCAAGCATGCCGCCTGCTCGCCAAAGAGCTGCGCGGCGGTCTGCTGCTGCCGGAAGCGATGCAGCGATTGAACCCGCTGTTCCCATCCACGCTGATCGCCGCCATGCGCGGTGCGGATGGACATGGCAAGCTGGCCGCAGCGCTGCTGCGAATGGGTAAGCAGTATACCTGGCGGCAGCAGCAAAAGCAGCAGATGTTGGCAGGCATGGCTTATCCGGCCTTGCTGAGCGGTATGGTATTGTGCGTGGCCTGGCTGGCAGTCAGCTGGTTGTTGCCCCAGATGGAACCGCTGCTGACCCAGATGGAGACCCTGCCGCCCGCAACCCGCATCTTGCTTGCCGGCGGTCGGCTGCTTCAGAACCAGGGCGGCGCGATCTTGGCGGGGGCGGTCGTGCTGGGGGTATTACTACACTTCTTGTTTCGGCGCCCATCTGTTCAACTTGTCTGTGACAGGGCTGTGCTGCACCTGCCCCTGCTGGGGCGGGCCCAGCGACAGGTCGCGACGGCACGGTTTGCACGTACACTGGCAGATTTGTATGCCTGCGGCGCATCTATTTTGGAGGCTGTGGCCCTGGCGGCCGATGCAACCGGGAACCGGTGGATCCGCAAGCAGGCGGAAACAGCCATACGGCAGGTGGAGGAAGGCGGGGACTGGCCGCAGGCAATAGGCCGGATTGACGGGTTTATGCCGCAGCTGGCGCTTTGCTTGCAGATTGGCAGCCAGAGCGGCGCGCTCCGGGAACAGCTGGAGATGACCGCTGAGGTGATGGACAGGCAGAACGCCCTGGCATCCAAACAGATGCTGAACCTGCTGGAACCGGTTTCGACCGTGGTGCTTGGCGCATTGATACTGCTGCTGATGGCGGCTGTCCTGTTGCCGATGTATCAGTATTATGACAGCCTTTGGAGTCTTTACTGAATCATAAAGAGCCCCAAAACAAGCGCGGAAGCTTGTTTTGGGGCTCTTGCCATGACGGGGAACGTTTAGTGGGAGGCTGCGCGCAGCGGTTGGCTTGCTTCGGGGGCTGCCTGGCCGCCCTGCATGCGGTGCAGCGCAGGTTGTGCCGGGGCGTTTTGCCGCCCATTCATCACAAGCATCTGCAGTCGGTTTTCAAGGTTGGCCTCACTGACATCGGGGTCAAAATCCAGCGGCAGGATCTGTGCATCGGGATAAAGTTCCTTGAGTCGTTTGGCAATACCGCGGCCCACCACATGGTTGGGCAGGCAGCCAAACGGCTGTAAGATGACAAAAGCGCGGCAACCGCGGGCGGCGTGATGCAAAATTTCGGCCGGGATCAGCACACCCTCGCCGGCGTCAAACGTGTGCGGAATGATCGGATCGCTGAGCTTGACAAGTTCGGGCAGTCTGCAGGGCGGCTCATAGAGCGGGTGGGCTGCGGCGATCGAATCGGTCAGCGCATGGGCGCCCTCAAACACAGTGTTGGCAATGTGGAACCAGGCCTTGGTTGCCAGCGGGCGGTGCAGATGAAATTCGCGGTTTTGGGTATCGCGGCTGAAGTAGCTCTTGCGGATGACATCGGTCATATGCGCTTCGATGATTTCAAAGCCGTTCTTTTCAAGATAAGCTTCAATCTCGCGGTTGGCGCCGGGGTGGAAGTTCAGCAGATATTCACCAACAATCAGCACCTGCGGCTTCGGCTTGCTGCGGTCGCAGGGCACCTGTTTCAGGCGTGCAATGCCGCGGCGCAGACCCTGCTCAGCCCCGCGTACGCCATGCTTCTGCAGCCCGTCCACAACAAGGTCCATTGCCTCATCAAAGGCTTTCTGGGTGCTGCCGGGCACGGTTTCGTAAGGACGGATTTTTCGTAGCAAAGCTTCCAGCGCATCGATCATCGGCATGGCATAAGCAATGCGGATCGACGTCAGCAGGTTCATGCGGAACCCCGGGTGTTGGTTGTGGCTGTCGGCGTCATCGTTTGTCAGGATCGGCACGTTTGCAAAGCCGGCGTCATCCAGCGCTTTGCGCAGCAGAGCGCTGTAGTGTGTCAGGCGGCAATCGCCAATATACTTGGCCATGGCAACCGCCACATGATCGGTGTCATACCGGCCGCTCTGAAGCGCGGCCAGCACCTCGCCAATGACCATCTGTGCCGGAAAGCAGATATCGTTGTGCACATACTGTTTCCCAAGCCGGATCGCCTCTTCACGCCCGAGTTCGAGCGGGACGGTGCGCAGGCCCTGGGTGGCAAATGCGGCGGACAGTACCCGGCAAAAAGCGTGCGAAGTGTTGGGAACCAGCACCAGGCGGGTTTTGCGGTCCTGTGCGGTGAACTTGACCGGGTACGGGTCCGGCAGCGGGTGGATTTCGGCGGACAGCCCGGCGGCGCGCCGCATGTTCAGCGTTTCAAGGAAGGAACGCACCCGGATCCGCAGCGGCCCCTGTACGTCGCTTTCATCCAGTTTCAAAATCAGCGGCGTTCGGCCTGCAATTTCCCGCAGAAGTCGGGTGATTTCATCCGAAAGATAAGCGTCATGCCCGCAACCGAAACTGACAATCTGAATGTATTCAAGATGCGGGTTGCGCGCTGCGATCACGGCGCTCTCCAGCATCCGGGCGTGGAAATTGTTGACAATATCCAGCATGCTTGCGTCCAGCGGGACATCGTCAAGGCCGGGCAGCGAATCCACCGTTAGAACGGGCACGCCAAGGCCGGTCAGCATTGCAGGCAGATCATGGTTGACAAGGGTGTCCGTCTGATACGGCCGGGAGGCCAGCACCACAGCATACTGTCCGGTGCGGGTTGCCTCATCCAATACCTTTTGCCCGGCCTGCTGCATCTCGCGGCGGAATGTCTGCTGGGCCTTGTCGCCGGCCGTAATGGCAGCCTTGGTTAAAGCGGCGGAAATGCCATAGGTCTGCTGCATGTAGTGAACCAGCTGGTCGGTACGGTCTTCATCGCTGTACCAGTGGAACAGCGGCGCATCCAGCGGGATGCCGGCTTCTTTCAAAAAGTCATCCGAATTGCGGATAACAAAAGGATACCCCTTGACTACGGCGCACATCGATTCGCTGGTCTTTTCCTGGTTCTCAGAAGGTACGGTGCTGATGGAAGGGAAGAAGATGCGGTCTACATTTTTTGCGGCAAGATTGCGCAGATGCCCATGTACAAGCTTGGCGGGAAAGCAGACGGTATCCGAAGTCACCGCGGAAAGCCCGCTTTCATACATCTTGCGGGTGCTGAAATCCGATAGCTGGACTGTAAAACCGAGTGCAGAAAAGAAGGTTTGCCAAAACGGCATGGTATCCCAGAAAAAGAGCACACGCGGCAGGCCGATTGTGATTCCGCGGGCAGCGCAGAGGTTGGGGTGGGGATAAGGCTGGAACAGCAGCTTTCTCCGTAAAGCGAACAGATCGGCCGGGCGCTGCGCCTGGTTGATCTGTTGCAGCCGGGCGCGCACGCCGGCGTCCTGTGGGTTGCCCAGAATCTCGCCGCGTTCACACCGGTTGTTGGTCACCCAGGACTTTCCGTTTGAAAAGGTCAGGACCGTTCGCTTGCAGTGGTTGGCGCAGAAGGGGCAGGGGGCGTTCGCCTGCTGCGTGTAGGAGAAATCTTCCAGTGCATCCAGCCCGATGAAACTGCGCGGCGCATTCCGGGCTTGCTCCTTGGTCAGCAGTGCGGCGCCGATCGCGCCCATGATTTCGGGATACGGTGCGCGGGTCACCTTCCGCCCGGTGTATTGTTCCATTGCGCGGAGTACGGCGTCATTGCGGAAAGTGCCGCCCTGCACGACAATTGTGTCGCCCAGCCGGTCAAGATTTGAAAGGCGGATGACCTTTGTGAAGACATTTTCAATGATCGACCGGCAGAGCCCCGCCATGATATCGCCGGCGCTTTTGCCGTTGCGCTGTTCGGTGATGATGCTGCTGTTCATGAACACGGTGCAGCGGCTGCCAAGCTTTGCCGGGTGCCGGGCGCGGAAAGCCTCTTCGGCAATCTGGTCAACCGGGATCTGCAGCGAAGCCGCCAAGTTTTCGAGGAAGGAGCCGCACCCGGACGAGCACGCTTCGTTTACAACGATGTTCGTGATGATGCCATGGTCCAGCCAGATTGCTTTCATATCCTGCCCGCCAATATCAAGCAGGAAAGAAGCGTTCGGCACATATTCGGCAGCCGCGCGGGCATGGGCGACCGTCTCCACCACATGGTATTCGGCAGAAAAGGCGTTGGCAAACAGCTGCTCGCCATATCCGGTGGTGCCTACACCAAGAATGTCCAGCTGCGCGCCGGCCTTGCGGTAACGGTCGCGCAGTGCAATCAAAGCGTCCCGTGCGACCAAAAGCGGTTCGCCACGGTTGGGAGCATAAAAACTGTCCAGCAGCCGGCCATCTTCGCCCAGCAGCACAAACTTGGTTGTCGTACTGCCCGAATCAATGCCCAGGTACCCGCGCACCGTCTGCCCGGCGGCCGGCTGCAGCGGGGACCAGGCGGGCAGAGCATGGCGGGCCTTGAAAGCAGATTCTTCTTCTGCGGATGCAAAGTACAGCGGGCCGTCCTCGGTGTGGTCGGTCGGCCGGTTTTGAAGCCGGGTTAGAAGGTCACCGGCCGTAAGCGGCGCGCCCTGGTCTTTCCACAGGTCGCGGGCTGACAGCGCCGCGCCGTATGCCATCATCCGCTCAGGATGTTCAGGCAGCAAAATATCTTCCGAACCAAGGCCCAGCCGCTCGGAAAAAACCTGCACAAGGGTGTGGTTGAAGGTCAGCGGGCCGCCCTCAAACGCAACCGGCGGCTGAATGGTCAAACCTTGGGCCAGGCCGCCGATGGTCTGTTTGGCCACGGCATGAAAAGCGGACAACGCCAAATCGGCCCGGCTGACCCCCTGGTTGAGCAGCGGCTGAATATCGGTTTTGGCATACACGCCGCAGCGCCCCGAAATGTCGTATACGCAGCGGCCCTGGGCGGCCAGCGCATCCAGCTCTTCAACCGGCACGTCCAGAATCGAAGCGACTTCATCCAGAAAAGCGCCGGTGCCGCCCGCACAGCTTCCGTTCATCCGCATATCGGCGGTTTCAAGCTGGCCGGTGGCCTGGTTGCGGCGGAAGAAAATCATTTTGGCGTCTTGCCCGCCCAGTTCAATGGCGGTGCCAACCCGCACATACAGCGTGCGCAGCGCCAGCGCGTTTGCCACAACCTCCTGGGTAAAGGGCAGCCCCAGCGCATCGGCCAGCTGTTTGGCGCCGGAACCGGTCAGAACCGGCTGCAGCCTGGCACCGGGAAAACGCCCGCTCAATTTCCACACCGCTTTCGAAACGCTGGCGGCCTGATCGGCATGGTGGCGCCGATAATCTGAATAAAGCACGGTGCCGTCCTTTGCATCTACCGCAACAATTTTGGTGGTAGTGGAACCGATATCAATCCCTACATACAAAATGGTTTGCTCGTATCGCATGCCTGTTTTACTCCCTGGCCTGTGCGGCCATACTTTGAACCTTCCTGCCCCTTCCCGTTGCAAGCCTTGCGGGCAGCCGGGTTAAAAGCTGTGAATGTTTGCTTGGATCTGCCGCAAAATTTCCACAAAGCCTTCCAGCTGTTCAGGCGTCAAACCGCGGCACATCATGGCCTCCGCCGCCACAAGCTTGCGGCGGTTTTCCTCACATATGCCGCAGGCCTTGGCGGTCAGGTGAATACGCTTGCTGCGGCGGTCCAACGCGCTGGGAACCCGCAAAATCAGCCCTTTGCGCTGCATCGATTTGAGAATCTCTGTCGCGGTGGAACGCCGGATCTGAAACACGGATTCCAGGTCTTTCTGGTACACTTCGCGGTCATCATGCTCAAATACATACAAAAGAAACCACTGCTGCAGGCCGGTGGGGCCGTCGCCGCAAAAATCACGCCATACATCTTCAAACAGGGCGCGGCGCAAGGCGTTGGCGGTGCCCACAAGTTCCATCCCGACTGTTTTGTGTTGCATAGTGAAGCTCCCTTTGTTAGGATTTGAACATTTTGGCCTATCCTAGCACATCTTTTGTGAAAATGTCAATGGATAATTTGTTAAAAGAATATGCATCAAAAATCCAAGGTGTGGTGGATGCAAGAAAAGACAAAAGGCACGGCCGTGCACCGTGTGCGGCAAAAACCGGGTTAAGCGCAGAAGTGCGCGGAGATTTCTTTGCAATGGCCTTGTGTTTGCCCGGCGGTTGTGCTATGCTTTTGCTGATACGCCGGTTTTCTGGCACCAGAAAGGGGAAACAGAATCGGAATGGATCAAAATCGAACAGCTTTGTTTGAAACCCGCCCGGTGCCGAGCGCCGTGATGACGCTGGCAGTACCAACGATTATCAGCTCGCTGGTCATGGTGCTGTACAACCTGGCGGATACCTTCTTTGTCGGGATGCTCAACGACCCTGTTGAAAGCGCCGGCGTTGCATTGGCGGCGCCTGTGCTGTTGGCATTCAATGCCATCAACAACCTGTTTGGCGTTGGCAGTTCCAGTATGATGAGCCGGGCCCTTGGCCTGAAGGATGAAGATACCGTCGCCCGCAGTTCGGCTTTCGGGTTTTATTGCTCGCTGATCTGCGCGCTGCTTTTCTCACTTGGGTTTACGGTTTTCCAAACCCCGCTGCTGCGTTTGCTTGGCGCAGACCAAACAACCTTTGACGCAACGGCGGAGTATCTGTTCTGGACAGTCACCCTCGGCGCGGCGCCGTCCATCCTGAACGTCGTGCTCTCCTACCTGGTACGGGCCGAAGGCTCCACCCTGCACGCAAGCATCGGCACAATGAGCGGGTGCATCCTCAACATTCTGCTTGACCCGATTTTTATTCTGCCCTGGGGCTTTAACATGGGGGCGGAAGGCGCGGGCCTGGCCACCTGCCTTTCGAACTGTGTGGCCTGCCTGTACTTTTTTGGGTTGCTTTATCTGCGCCGCCGCACCACGGCGGTCTGCATCTCGCCGCGGATGTTCGGCTTCCGCAAAAATATTGCGTTTGGCGTGTTCCAGGTGGGGGTTCCGGCTTCCATTCAGAATCTGCTCAATGTTACCGGTATGACCATTCTCAACAATTTTGCGGCAGGTTTTGGCGCCGACGCCGTTGCAGCCATCGGCATTGCCCAAAAGATTTATCAGGTGCCGTGGAACGTATCAAACGGGTTTTCGCAGGGGGTTATGCCGCTGGTGGGCTATAACTATGCCAGCGGCAACGCCGACCGTATGAAGCAGGCGGTCCTTTTCTGCATGAAGGTTTCGGTTGGCTTTATGATACTGGCGGCGCTGGTGTGCCACCAGATGGCCGGGCCGCTGATCGGCCTGTTTATGAAAACGGAAAGCATTGTGGCATACGGCGCCGCTTTCCTGCAGGGGTTTGCGCTGTCCCTGCCGTTTCTGGCCGTAGACTTTTTGGCGGTCGGCGTTTTTCAGGCTTGCGGATTGGGGAAAAACTCGCTGATTTTTGCCATTATGCGCAAGGTTGTGCTCGAAATCCCGGCGCTATGCCTGCTGAACTTCCTGTTCCCGCTGTATGGGCTGGCGTACGCCCAACTTGTGGCGGAAGTGATCCTTTGCATCGCGGCGGTTGTTGTGCTTCGGCATCTGTTCACCACGATGGATTCCCGCCAGGCTGTCGCTGCTTTGTCCGATGATTGAGAAAATGTACAAGCCCCCGCAAGGCCGTTTGGCTCTTGCGGGGGCTTGCTGTTTTTACAGGTTGGTGTATCCCATCAGGTAGCGGTCCACCGCGGCTGCGGCATCCTGCCCTTCGCGCAGTGCCCAGACAACCAGGCTCTGGCCGCGGCGCATATCGCCGCAGGCAAATACCTTGGGGACGTTGGTTGCAAAATGGTCGTCTTCCACCGTGTTGCGGGCGGTCAGCGCAACGCCGAACGCTTCGGCCGTATAGGGCTGGCAACCGGTAAAGCCGGCCGCAATCAACACAAGATCGCACTCAATCACAAACTCTTCGCCGGTGGGGACCATCGCACGGCGGCCGGTGGATTCATCCACAACTTGGCTTTCAAGCTTGGAGACCAATGCGGCGCAGACCTGCCCGGCTTCGTTTGCGTAGAATTCCTTGACCGTTGTCTGATAGATCCGCGGGTCTTGCCCAAAGACGGCGATCGCCTCCTGCTGGCCGTAATCGGTCTTGCGTACCCGCGGCCATTCGGGCCAGGCGTTGCCCGGCGCGCGGGCATCAGGGGGGCAGGGCATCATCTCCAGCTGCACAACGCTTGCACAGCCCTGGCGGATGGCCGTGCCAACGCAGTCATTGCCAGTGTCGCCGCCGCCGATGACAAGCACCCGCTTGCCGGCGGCGTCAATCGCGCGCCTATCGGCAAAATGGGAGTCGAGCAGGCTGCGGGTCACGCTGGTCAGATAATCGACCGCAAAGTATATGCCGCCGGCCTCACGTCCCGGCAGATTCAGGTCCCGCGGCTGCTTGGCGCCGCAGCACAGCACAACGGCATCGGCGCTGTCCAGCAGGGCCTGGGCTGGCAGGTTGCCGCCGACATCGGCCCCGCAGGCGAAGGTAATGCCCTCCTTTTGCAGAATTTCGACACGGCGGTCGATAACCGATTTGTCCAGCTTCATGTTTGGGATGCCGTACATCAGCAGTCCGCCGATACGGTCGTCCCGCTCATACACCGTGACGGTGTGGCCGCGTTTGTTCAGCAGATCAGCCACGGCCAGGCCTGCCGGGCCGGAGCCTACAACAGCCACCTGTTTGCCGGTTCGCACCGGCGGCGGTACGGCGTGGATGGCGCCGCTCTCATACCCGTATTCAACAATTGCGCGCTCGTTTTCACGCACTGTTACCGGGTCGCCCACCGCCATGCCGCAGGTGCAGGCGGCTTCGCAAAGCGCCGGGCAGACACGGCTTGTAAATTCCGGGAAGCGGTTGGTTGCAATCAAGCGGTGCACCGCCAGATCCCAGCGGCCCTGACAGACAAGGTCATTCCATTCGGGAATCAGGTTGTTCAGCGGGCAGCCGCTGGCCGCCCCGCCGATCATCATGCCGCTCTGGCAGAAGGGGACGCCGCAGTCCATGCAGCGGGCGCCCTGGGTTTGCTGTTCTTCGGGCGGCAGCGGGATATGAAATTCATTAAAGTTGACAATGCGTTCTTCGGGCGGCAGCTCGGTGCTGGTCTGCCGCGCGATCTCCAAAAATCCGGTCGGTTTTCCCATAAGTTTCTGCCTCCCTTACTGTGCGTTTTTCATGGCGTAGAACGCCTCGATCTGAGCCTGCTCGTTGTCCTGGCCCTTTTCTTCCATCTGGGCAATCAGACGCAGCATCTTGTCATAGTCATGCGGCAGCACCTTTTTGAACTTGGGCAGGTATTCGCCGAAATTGTCAAGGATTTCCTGCCCGCGCGGCGAGCCGGTGCGTTCAACATGTTCTCGGATCAAATCTTTGAGCAGCGAAACATCGTATTTGTGTTCCACCGGTTCCAGGCTGACCATATCTTTGTTGACACGCTGGTAAAAGTCCCAGTCTTCATCCAGCACATACGCAATACCGCCGCTCATGCCGGCTGCAAAGTTTTTGCCGGTCTTACCCAGCACCACCACGGTGCCGCCGGTCATATACTCGCACCCATGGTCGCCGACGCCTTCCACAACCGCGATGCCGCCGGAATTGCGCACACAGAACCGTTCGCCAGCCATGCCGTTGATGAACGCTTTGCCGCCGGTGGCGCCGTACAGCGCAACGTTGCCGATCACAATGTTCCGGCTGCGGTCATATGTGACATCTTTGGGCGGGTAGACAACGATCTGCCCCCCTGAAAGCCCTTTGCCAAGGTAGTCGTTCGAATCACCAATCAGCTCCAGCGTCAGCCCTTTCGGAAGGAAGGCGCCAAAGCTCTGCCCGCCGTAACCGCGGCAGGTCACATGGAAGGTGTCGTCCGGCAGGGTGTTGCCGAACTTGGCCGTGATCTCGCTGCCGAAAATGGTGCCGAACGCGCGGTCGGTGTTGCCGACGCTGACTTCAATGCGCATCGGCCGGGGCTCGGCCATCTCAAAGCTCTTTTTGAATTTCTTCATCAGTACCCGCATATCGGGGGTTTTCTCAAGCTGGAAGTTGTACGCGGCCTTGGGGTCAAAGTGAACGTGGTTATCTGCAATCATGGGGTTCGAAAGCAGGGCGGTAAGGTCAAGCTCGCTTGCGCGGGAACCGGAAGGTTCAGGTTTGACCCGCAGCAGATCGGTGCGGCCGACAAGCTCCTCAACACTGCGCACGCCGAGCTTTGCCATATATTCACGCAATTCCTGCGCCATGAACCGCATAAAGTTCATGATATATTCCGGCTTGCCGATGAAATGCTTGCGCAGTTCGGGGTTTTGGGTGCAGATGCCCATCGGGCAGGTATCCAGGTTGCAGACTCGCATCATCACGCAGCCCATTGCGACAAGCGGGCCGGTGCCAAAACCGAATTCCTCCGCTCCGAGCATTGCCGCGATGGCAACGTCACGGCCGCTCATGAGTTTGCTGTCCGCTTCAATCCGTACCCGGCTGCGCAGTCCGTTCAGGATCAGGCACTGGTGTGCTTCGGCAATACCAAGCTCCCAGGGCAGGCCGGCGTTGTGAATAGAGTTGTTCGGCGCCGCGCCGGTTCCGCCATCAAATCCGGAAATCAAAATCACCTCGGCGCCTGCTTTGGCCACGCCGGCCGCAATGGTGCCGACACCCGCCTCGCTTACCAGTTTGACATTGATGGCCGCCTTGCGGTTGGCACATTTGAGGTCATAGATCAGCTGGGCCAGATCCTCAATCGAGTAAATGTCGTGGTGCGGCGGGGGAGAAATCAGCCCCACGCCGGTGGTTGAATTGCGGGTCTTGGCCACCCAGGGGTACACTTTGGCGCCGGGCAGCTGCCCGCCCTCACCGGGCTTGGCGCCTTGGGCCATCTTAATCTGGATCTCACTGGCTGAGACAAGGTACTTGCTGGTTACGCCAAACCGGGCGGAAGCCACCTGCTTGATGGCGGAGTTACGTTCGGTGCCATACCGCTCCTCAGCTTCCCCGCCTTCACCGGTATTGCTCTTGCCTCCAAGCCGGTTCATAGCGATTGCCATACACTCGTGCGCTTCCTCTGAAAGGGCGCCGTAGCTCATCGCAGCGGTCTTGAACCGTTTGACAATCGAATCAACGCTTTCGACTTCCTCAATCGGCACGCCGGTTTCGGGGTAATTGAAAGCGAGCAGGCTGCGCAGATGCATCTCGTCGGGGCCGGTTGCGTCAATCGCCGCGGTATAGGCTTTGAATTTGTCGTAATCGCCGGTCCAGCAGGCCTGCTGCAGCAGGTGGATGGTCTGCGGGTTGTACAGGTGCTGTTCGGCCTGCGGGCCGCTGCGGAATTTATGGGTGCCAAGGCTCGGCAATTCGGCGACGGTATCCAGGCCAAGCGGGTCGTAAGCCTTCTGGTGGCGCTCTTCAAGATCCTGCTCAATGTCACGCAGTGTAATGCCGCCCACCCGTGTCACGGTGTTTGTAAAGTATTTGTTTACGACTTCCTCGCTGATGCCCAGCGCTTCAAAAATCTGGCTGCCCTGATAGGACTGGATTGTCGAAATGCCCATTTTGGAAGCGATCTTGACAATACCGTTCAGAATTGCCTTGTTGTAGTCCTGCACGGCGGCGTAATAGTCTTTGTCCAACAGCCCTTCCTCAATCAGCTGGCGGATGGTTTGCTGGGCAAGATACGGGTTGATTGCGCAAGCGCCGTACCCGAGCAGTGTTGCAAAATCGTGTACAAGCCGCGGTTCACCGCTTTCAAGAACAAGCGCCATGGCCGTGCGCTTTTTGGTGCGGACAAGATACTTTGACACCGCGCCCACCGCCAGCAGGCTCGGAATCGCAACGTGGTACTCATCGATATCGCGGTCGGACAAAATCAGGATGTTCGCGCCGTCGCGGTAGGCGCGGTCAACATCAACAAACAGCCGGTCAATTGCCTTTTCCAGCTCGGTATTTTTATAATAGCAGATCGAGATCGTCTGCACCCGGAAACCGGGCACGCTCATCGCCTTGAGCTTGAGAATGTCCGTCTCGGTCAAAATCGGGTTGTTGATTTTCAGAACCTTGCAGTTTTCGCTGTTTTCTTCCAGCAGGTTGCCCTGCGCGCCGACATAGACGGTGGTTGAGGTGACGACCTTTTCCCGCAGGGCGTCAATCGGCGGGTTGGTTACCTGGGCAAACATCTGCTTGAAATAGTCAAAAAGCGGGGGATGGGTGTGGCTCAGCACTGCCAGCGGGGTATCGCTGCCCATCGCGCCGGCCGGCTCGCTGCCGTTTTTGGCCATCGGCAGGATCATGGTGGCGACATCTTCATACCGGTAACCGAAAGCCTTTTGCAGCCGCACACGCTCTTCCGGCGTGGCGGTGGGAACCTTCTGGTTCGGGATCTTGAGATCGCTGAGATTGGCAAGGTTGCGGTCGAGCCATTCGCCGTAGGGCTGGCGGTTGGCGTATTCTGCCTTGAGTTTTTCATCCTCAACAAGCGCACCCTTAACGGTATCGACAAGCAGCATTTTGCCCGGGCGCAGCCGGTCTTTGCAGACAATTTCGGAAGAGGGGATATCCAGCACGCCGACCTCGCTCGAAAGAATCAGCCGGCCATCCTTTGTGATGTAGTAACGGGAAGGGCGCAGCCCGTTGCGGTCAAGCACCGCGCCCATCACATCGCCGTCCGAAAACAGGATCGAAGCCGGGCCGTCCCACGGTTCAAGCATCGTTGCATAATATTGGTAAAAATCCCGCTTTTTCGGGTCCATATTCTGGTTGTTGCTCCATGGTTCCGGGATTGTCACCATCACGGCGAGGGGCAGGTCCATGCCATTCATCACCATGAATTCGAGCGCGTTATCCAACATGGCCGAATCGCTGCCGCCCTGGTTGATGACCGGCAGAATCTTGGTCATGTCATCCTTGAGCACCTGGCTGCCGATTGTCTCTTCACGCGCGAGCATGGTGTCGGCATTGCCGCGGATCGTGTTGATTTCGCCGTTGTGCAGGATCAGCCGGTTCGGATGCGCGCGGTTCCAGCTTGGCGCGGTGTTGGTTGAAAACCGGCTGTGTACCATGCCGATCGCGCTTTCGTAGTCTTCATCCTGCAGATCGGGGTAGAACAGCCGCAGCTCTTTAACAAGGAACATCCCCTTATAGACAATGGTCCGGCTGGACAGGCTGCACACATAGGTTTCGGGGCTGGACTGTTCAAACACCCGGCGGGCCACATACAGGCGGCGGTCGAATTCGATGCCGGCGGATACGCGCGCCGGTTTGCCCACAAACCCCTGCCAGATGCTTGGCATGCAGCTGCGGGCCGTGTGGCCCAAAATATCAGGGCAGGTGGGAACTTCACGCCAACCCAGGAAGGGCAGGCCCTCCTTTTGGCAGATGATTTCAAACAGCTTTTTGGCCTGGTTGCGGCGCAGTTCTTCCTGCGGGAAGAAAAACATGCCGATTCCGTAGCTGCGTTCTTCACCCAGGGAGATCCCGGCGGCAGCGGCCGCTTTGGTAAAGAATTTGTGCCCGATCTGCATCAGGATGCCAACGCCGTCGCCGGTTTTGCCCTCGGCGTCCTTGCCGGCGCGGTGCTCCAGATGTTCAACAATCTGGAGGGCGTCATCGATGGTGCGGTGCGTTTTGCGGCCCTGGATATCCACCACCGCGCCAATGCCGCAGTTGTCATGCTCAAAACGCGGGTCGTACAAACCGGCCCTTTTTGTCGTAAAGTTCTGCATAAGCTTCTCCTTCCCGGCTGTCAGGTCTGCGCTTTGGGCGGCGGCCGGCCGTCCAAAATGCAAAAAAGGCGCCCCCGGCATGGCGGCATACGGCCACCATGCGGGAACGCCTTTGTTCTTGCTAATCAGCATACCACGGATGGGCAGCTTTGGCAAGGGGAAAGCAAAATTATTTTTAGAATCGGGCATTGAATTTCTTTTCGAATTCAAATATAAGGCAAAAAACTTTCAAATCTTTTGCAATGGGGTGCTGCAGCTCAGACCAACAGCGCTGCCACCGTCTTTGCGGCGTTGTCCAGGAAGTCCCCGGCATAGGTTTCGATCATGCCGGCATCGGCTTCCTTTGCCAGCTCAGGATCGATCGGCATCTTTGCCAGAACCGGCAGATGATACTTCTCAGCTGTCTGTTCTACATGGCTGTCGCCAAAGACCTGGATGTGCTCGCCGCAATGCGGGCAGACCGCGTAGCTCATGTTCTCGATAATGCCAAGCACCGGGACCTTCATCATCTCGGCCATCTGCACAGCTTTGCCGACAATCATCCCGACGAGCTCCTGCGGGCTGGACACAATCACAATGCCATCCACCGGCAGCGTCTGGAAAACGGTCAGCGGCACGTCGCCGGTACCCGGAGGCATATCCACAAACAGGAAGTCAACATCCTCCCAGATAACATCCTGCCAGAACTGCTTGACCGCACCGGCGATAACCGGCCCGCGCCAGACAACCGGCGCTTCTTCGTCTTCCAGCAGCAGGTTGATGCTCATGATGTCAATGCCGGTGCGGCTCTTGATGGGGTAGATGCCGTCGTCATTGCCGGTGGCCGGTCCATGCACGCCGAACAGTTTCGGGATTGAAGGACCAGTGATATCGGCGTCCAAAATGCCGGCAGAGTGGCCCATCCGGCGCATTGCGACAGCCAGCATGGCGCTGGTCATGCTTTTGCCCACGCCGCCTTTGCCGGAAACTACGCCGATTACCTTTTTGATATGGCTTTTGGCGTGCGGCGGCTCGTGCTGCGGGGCGTTGCGGCTGGGGCAATCCGCGCCGCAGCTGCTGCAGTCATGGGTGCATTCTTCGCTCATTTACACATTCTCCTTTTCACCGGGGCGTTGGCTCCGGCGCACTCCGTTGTTGGAGCAGCCAACCACCCCGGAAAAAGCGACGGCTGCACATACACACTATTTTACTGGATTGTACCCCAAAAAGCAAGCCATCCGTCAGCCTTTTACCGGTATGGCTGCCAGGATCGCGCAGACAAGCTGCTCAAACACCGGGCCGCGGCGGTTGGCAATTTCAATGACCTCCTCGCCGGAAAGTTTGCCCTTGCTCATGCCGGCAGCCAGATTGGTGATCAGGCTCATAGCCAAAACCGGCAGGCCGCAGTGGCTGGCGGCGATGGCCTCAGGCACCGTGCTCATGCCGACGGCATCGGCGCCAAGGGTGCGGAACGCGCGGATCTCAGCCGGTGTCTCATAGCTCGGGCCCATGTAGCCGAGATAGACGCCCTCGCGCAGCGGTAAACCTTGGGCGGCAGCCACATCGCGCGCCACCTGCTGCAGCTCGGGGGTGTACACATGGCTCATATCGCAAAAACGCGGGCCGATGGCCTCGTCGTTTTCACCGCGCAGCGGGTTGGCGCCCATGAAGTTGACATGGTCGGTGATCAACATGAAATCGCCGACCTGGAAATCGTAGTTGACGCCTCCGGCGGCATTGGTCAGCACCAGAGCCTGGCAGCCCAGCGCTTTGATGACCCGTACAGGCCGTGCAATGGCCTGCATATCATGGCCTTCATAAAAGTGGAAGCGCCCCTGCATGCAGAGCACTGCCCGTCCGGCCAGCTGCCCGGCCACAAACCGTCCGGCATGGCCCGGCGCGGTCGATACAGGCAAGCCCGGCACCTCGCTGTACGGGATATAGACCGGATTGTCGATGCGGTCGGCCAGCCCGCCCAGGCCGGAACCCAGCACAATCGCCAGTTCGGGGGATTCTGGCAGGCGGGCGCGCAAAAAGCTGACCGCCGCCTGGATCATTTCAGATTCACGCATGGTTTTGCATCCTTTCATAGGTACGTTGAGGCCGCCGGTATTCAACGGCGGCTGCCTTTATGTATTGTACCATGCGCGGCCGCGCGCGGCAAGCTTGACAGCCGCGCAGCGTTGCGGTATACTGAGCCCAATCAGAGAAAAAGGCGATGAGAAGAAACAGTACGCGCCTGTGGGGCCAACCAGAGAAAAGGCGGTTGGTGCAAGCCTTTGGCCCCGGGGCGCCGAACCCATCTTCGAGCTGTGCGCGAAAAGCAGGGAAGGACAAAGGTTCCCCGTCAAGCGCTACCGGGTTCTCCCGTTATCGAGAGCAGGCGTCGGAGCCAAGCTTCCCGCGCCCTGAGAGTGGAGCCTTTTCCAAAGTTAGGTGGTACCACGGACGATGTTTCGTTCGCCCTAAGCAGACCGTTTCGGTTTGTTTGGGGCGTTTTTATTTTTCTGAGCGGCAAATATGCCGGAAGACAGCGAACAGGAGGTTGTTATGAAACTGGCCAATCTTGCAGGCGCCCGGTTTAAGGAGCGTCCGTCCGACTGCGTTGTGGACAGCCACGCCCTGTTGGTGCGCGGCGGTTACATCAAACAGGTCATGAACGGGGTGTTTTCATCCTATGCGCCGCTTGTACGCGTGACCCGCAAGATCGAACAGATTCTGCGGGAAGAGATGGACGCCCTGGGCGGGCAGGAAGTAGAGTTGCCTGTCGTGATGCCGGCTTCGCTTTGGCAGGCATCGGGCCGGTACGCCAAGATCGGGCCGGAACTGGCCCGGTTTCGGGACCGCAGCGGCAATGAACTTGTCCTTGGCATGACCCATGAGGAAGCTGCCGTGCAGCTTGTGCGGGATGAAGCCCAAAGCTATGCGCAGTACCCGTTCATGATCTACCAGATCCAGACCAAATTCCGGGATGAAGCCCGCCCGCGTGCCGGGCTGATCCGGGTGCGGGAATTCACAATGAAGGATGCTTATTCTTTCCACACAAGCCAGCAGGATCTTGACGCTTTCTATGCGCGCTGCCTGGAAGCTTATCACCGCATCTTTGCCCGGGTCGGCCTGCCGCAGGTGGTTGCGGTTGCCTCGGACGCCGGGATGATGGGCGGCAGGGTCTCGCATGAGTTTATGCTGCTGACTCCGATCGGAGAGGATTCGATCGCACTCTGCCCGCATTGCGGTTACCGCGCCAACCTTGAAGCCGCGGCCTGCTGCCTGCCCCGGACGCCGCAGCGCCAGCCAAAACCGCTTACCAAGGTGGCTACGCCGGGCGTGCACACAATAGAGGAACTATGTGCCTGGCTGCAGATCACACCGGAAGAGACCTGCAAGGCGGTCGCGTATGAGAAGGCCGGGAATGGCGGACTGGTGCTCGTGTTTTTGCGCGGCGATCTTGAAGTCAACGAAACAAAACTGACGCGTTACCTCGGCGGTGCGGTGTACCCGGCCACAAACCTGAAAGCAGGCGGTTTGTGCGCCGGTTCCATCGGGCCGGTCGGTTTGCCGGGCGGCGTGCAGGTTTTGTACGATCAATCCCTTGCGGCGTGCCAAACGCTTGCATGCGGTGCGAATGAGGAAGGCTTCCATTTCACCGGCATGTTTCCCGCCCGTGACCTGCCCGGCGCTTCGTTCGGGGACTTTGCCAAGGCGGTTGCCGGCGGTGTCTGCCCGGCCTGCGGGCAGGCGGGGCTTGCCATTTCGCGAGGCATCGAAGTCGGCAATATCTTCCAGCTTGGCGATACCTATACGGCGGCGCTCGGCATGACCTATCAGGACGCCGCCGGCCAGGTCCGCTACCCGCTGATGGGGTGTTATGGCATTGGCGTGGGGCGCCTCGCCGCGGCCATCTGTGAAGCCCATCATGATGACTGTGGCCCGATCTGGCCGATGGCCGTGGCCCCCTGGCAGCTGCATTTGTGTGCCGTGCGGGCCGGCGATGCACAGGTGCGCAGCTGCGCCGACGCACTGTACGCCGAACTGACCCGGCGTGGAGTTGAGGTGATATACGATGACCGCGCTGTCAGCCCCGGCGTCCTTTTTGCCGATGCCGATTTGATGGGCGTGCCGTTCCGGGCGGTTGTCAGCCCGCGAAATTGCAAAGCCGGTGTGGTGGAAATCACAACCCGAGACAAACAAACCGCAACCCGCGTGCCGATCGGCGAGGCGGCCGATACGATCCAGCGCCTGATGGCCGAAGCGGCGCAGTAAAGGCATACCACCCCCGTTGCCCGCATACCCTGGCAGGGGAGAGGGGGGCCTGCCCATGCGCTGGAAGCTGTATCTGAAAAACGCGGCACTGCTGACTGTTGGCAGTATGGCGCTGCGGGTGCTCGGCATGGGGTTCCGCGTATACATTGCGGCCTGGCTGGGCGGCGAGGGGATGGGGTTATACCAGCTGATCCTGGCGGTCTATTCGGTATTTGTGGCGCTTGCTTCGGCGGGGGTCAACGTGGCGGCTACCCGTTTGGCGGCGCAGAGCCTGGCGCGCAGGCGGGGCATGGGGCCGACGCTTTGGGGGCTTGTGAGTGCGGCGGCCTGTTTTGGCACGGCGGCTATGCTGGCCCAGGCAGCGCTTGCCGGCCCGGTGGCCCGGTTTATGCTGCATGACGCCAGGGCGGAACTTGGCCTGTGGGTGCTTGCGCCAAGTCTGCCGTTTCTTGCAGTTTCGGGGGCGCTGCGCGGCTGTTTTCTTGCACGGCGGCGGGTGGGGCCGAATGTCACAGCCCAGTTGATAGAGCAACTGGTCCGGCTTGTTGTGGCGGCCTTGGCGCTGCGTGTGCTGGCGCAGTGGGGCGCCGGCTACGCCTGCGCGGCGGTGTTGGTTGGCAACACGGTCAGCGAAGGCGTTTCCTGCCTGTTGATGGCGGCCTTTGCCGGGCGGGAACCGTCTTTTCGCCGGCAATCGGGCGACCCGGCCCGGGGGTTCACCGGGCGGGAATTGCTGCTTATAGCATTGCCGGTCGAAGGCAGCCGCTTGGCGGTCAGTGCCCTGCAGGCGGTGGAAAGCAGCCTGATCCCGCTTTGTCTGGCAATGTATCTTGGCGACCGCAGTGCGGCCGTTGCCCAGTATGGCGCGCTGAAGGGAATGGCGCTTCCGCTGATTTTTTTCCCGTTTGCGCTGCTGGGGGCCTTGTCCGGGCTTCTGATGCCGGAAATTACCCGCCTGCATACCTGCCGTGACAGCGCTGGTACTGCGCGCCTGATCCATGTGACCCTTGCGGTGGCCGGTCTGTTTTCAATGCTGGCGGGGGCGGCGCTGGTTTTGTTTGGGCAGGAACTTGCGTGGCTGCTGTATCGGGATGCCGAGGTCGGGCGCTATGTCCGGCTGCTTGGGTTCCTGGCGCCGGTACTCTATCTGGAAAGTATGGTGGATGGCATCCTCAAAGGTTTGGGCCAACAGTTCGCCACCTTCCGGTATTCGGTGCTCGATTGTGCGGTGCGGATTCTGTCGGCCTGTCTGCTTGTGCCGCGGTATGGGGCGCTCGGGTTTATCGGGATGATGGCGCTGTCCAATCTGTTGAGCTTTGGGCTCAACATGATACGGCTGCTGCGCTGTACCGGTATGCGCCCGGCCTGGGGCGGCTGGCTGGCACGGCCGGCGGTGGCCGCCGGTATGGGATCGCTGCTGGCTTTGGGCGCCGGTGCGGCCGGCGCGGCGTTTGGCATTGCCGAAGGAAGCTGGGCCCATTTGGCATGGCAGGTCTCCGGTTATCTGTTGGGGGCGGCGCCACCTGTGCTCTGGTTGCTGCTGCGAACCCCGGAACTGCGCCGGGCACAGCCAAAATAAAACCACGCGCAGGCGGGGCAGCCGGCCCTTGCCTGCGCGTGGTTTTTGGCTGGATTATTCCCAATCGGTACGGCCGTAGATTTCGGTTACATGGCGAAGCTTTTTGGCCAGGCGGGCGCTGAAGGCGCCGGGCTTGGCGCGCCAGCACCAGTTGCCGCCCAGTGTCGAAGGCGTATTCATCCGTGCCTCATGGCCGAGGCCCAAAATGTCCTGCGCCTGTACGATGGCAAGGTCTGCCACGCTTGACCAGATGCCCCGCAGCATCCCCCAGTGGTACCCTTCCTTTTTGGTCAGCTGCAGGTAATCAATCGCGCGGGCGGTATCCGCCGGGGCGGCTGTTTCAAACCAGCCGTTGACAGGTTCGTTGTCGTGGGTACCGGTGTAGGCAATGCAGCCGCGCGGATAATCATGCGGCAGGTAGTTGCCGCCGTCGCGGCTGTCGAACGCAAACTCCATAACCTTCATGCCCGGGTAGCCGGTTGCGTTCAGCAATGCATAAACATCATCGGTCAAAAAGCCGAGATCTTCGGCAATGATGTTCTGTTTGCCAAGCTCTCTTTCGATTGTTTGGAACAGCTCGATTCCCGGGCCTTCGCGCCAGCAGCCGTTGCAGGCGTCGGCGCTGCCGAACGGGATTGCGTAGTAACCCGCAAAGCCGCGGAAGTGGTCAATTCGTACAACGTCGTAGATACCGCACAGGTGCCGGATGCGCCGCACCCACCAGGCATATCCGGTTTTGCGCATGGCGTCCCAATCATACAGCGGGTTGCCCCAAAGCTGGCCGGTGGCGGAAAAAGCGTCCGGCGGGCAGCCGGCCACTTCGGTGGGAACAAGGTTTTCATCCAGCTGAAACTCCTGCGGGCTGCTCCAAACGTCAACGCTGTCGGCCGCCACATAGATCGGCAGGTCGCCAATGATCTGGATGCCTTTTTCGTTGGCATAGGCTTTGAGAGCCTTCCACTGCCGGAAGAACAGATACTGCACGGCTTTCCAGAACTGGATGGCGTCGGCATGGCTGGCGCGCGCTTCGGCCAGGGCTTCGGGGTCACGGCGGATCAGTTCGGGTTCCCATTCGCCCCAGGCGGCGCCGCTGTGCGCATCCTTAAGCGCCATGAACAGCGCGTAGTCCGGCAGCCAGAAAGCGTTTTCCTCGCAGAATTGGCGATAATCGGCCGGCGGGTTGGCCAGCAGGCGGGCCGTTGCTTTATGCAGGACCGGGTAGCGCAGTTCATACAGCCTGCCGTAGTCCACGCAGTCCGGTGTGCCGCCCCAGTCGATCGTCTGGTACTCCGCCGGCAGCAGCAGGCCGTCTTCGGCCAACAGGTCAAGATCGATAAAATACGGGTTGCCCGCAAAGGTGGAAAAAGACTGGTAAGGGCTGTCGCCATAGCTGGTGGGGCAGATTGGCAGGATTTGCCAATACCCCTGACCGGCCCTGTACAGAAAATCGACAAAATCGCGCGCAGCCTTGCCCATTGTGCCAATGCCATAGGGGGAGGCCAGGCTGGACAGGTGCATCAGGATACCGCTGGAACGCTTCATCAAACATCCACCTTTCAGGCGGCTGGCAGCCGCCGACATGTTTCTCTGTTCTTCATCATACACACCTTGCCGCAAAAAGACAAGAGAGAACGAAACAATTCGAAACATTTCAGCGAAACGCACGAAAAAGGAGCCACCGCTTTGTGCAAAAAAGCGGTGGCTCCTTGAATGGTATGTTACAGTGTTTGGCCGCTGACCAGGCCGTTCCACAGTCGATAGTAGATGCCTTTTTGAGCCAGCAGTTCCTCGTGGGTGCCTTCTTCTTCAATGCCTTCCTTGCCAAGCACCAGAATGCGGTCGGCATTTTTGATGGTGGTCAACCGGTGGGCGATGGTCAGGGTGGTACGGCCTTTTGCGAGTGCGTCCAAGCTCTGTCCCACAAGAATTTCACTCTCGTTGTCCAGCGCACTGGTTGCTTCGTCCAGCAGCAGAATCGGCGGATTTTTCAAAAACACCCGCGCAATTGAGATGCGCTGCTTTTGTCCGCCGGACAATTTGACGCCGCGCTCACCGACATAGGTGTCGTAGCCGTCCTTCAGGGCTCGCACAAACCCGTCAGCCCCGGCCAGTTTCGCCGCGGCGATAATTTCTTCCTGGCTTGCGCCCGGCTTGCCGTAGGCGATGTTTTCGGCTACCGTGCCGCTGAAAAGATAAACGTCCTGCTGTACAACGCCGATCGCCTCGCGCAAGCTTTTCAGGGTGACCTTGCGCACATCCTGGCCGTCAACCAAAATCTCGCCGCTGGTTACATCGTAAAAGCGGGGGATCAGGTTGCACAGCGTCGTTTTGCCGCCGCCTGAAGGCCCGACGAGAGCAAGATTCTCACCGGGGCGGATGCTCAGATTCACATCGCGCAGCACTTTGTTGTGATCGTCAGGGTATTCAAAGCTGACATGACGGAATTCAATGCCGCCCTGTTTGACAACCAACGGCTTGGCGTCAGGGGCATCCTCAATCTCTACGGGGGTATCCATTATCTCGTAAAAGCGTTCAATGCCGGTCACGCCGCGCTGGAACTGCTCAGCAAATTCGACAATGCGGCGGATGGTGGCAATCAACGTTGAGACATACAGCACATAAGCCACCAGGTCGCCGGCGTTGATCCTGTCATACACCAAAAACAGGCCGCCGGCCACAATAACAACCAGATACATCAACCCATCAAACAACCGGGTGGATGTATTGAACGCAGCCATCGCGTGGTAGGTTTTCTTTTTGATGGTCTGGAAAGTTTGGTTGCCGCGCTCAAATTTGGCGTTTTCCTGTTCTTCGGCGGCAAACGCTTTCACAACCCGCTGGCCAAGCAGGCTGTCTTCGATCGAAGCGTTCAACTCGCCAATCTGAAACCGCTGTTTGCGGAATGCCGCGCGCAGCCGCAGGTTCAGCCGGACCGAGACAACCATCATCAGCGGGACGCAGGCAAACACCACCAGGGTCAGCGGAACGCTCGCGCCGCACAGGATAACGAAGGAAGCGACAATTTTGATGCCGGCAATGAAAAACTCCTCCGGGCAGTGGTGGGCGAACTCTGTCACATCAAACAGGTCGTTGGTAATGCGGCCCATGATCTGGCCGACTTTGGTGTTGGAATAATAAGTGTGACTGAGCCGCTGCAGATGGGCGAATGCATCGCGCCGCATGTCAGTTTCAATGTAAACGCCCATTATATGGCCGGTGCCGGACATATAATACTGCGCAGCCCCGTCGATCAACCGCAGAACCAGATAGACAAGCGCCAGCCGCAGCACAACCCCCGCAGTCAGCACCACGCTGGAATCGGTAGCGGCATTGGTCAGGTACCGCATGATGGAAGGCAGCACAATGTCACACAAGGTGGTCAGGGCGGCACAGAAAAGGTCAAAAATCAGAATCTTTCGGTATTTCAGCAGATACGGCGCAAACCGCAGCAGCTGAGATTGTTTGGCTTTGTTTTCGTTCATGATACAATTCCTCTACACAGTGTTATACAGGCTGCCCCGCCTGGCGCCCTGCTCAGGCCGGGGCGATTTCAGCCGGCTGCGATTCGGCCGCAGGTTCGCTCGGAGCCGGCTGTTCGGTGGGAACCGGCGACGGGCTGGGTGAAGGGGTTGGCGCCGGCGTGGGTTCTTGGGTGGGTTCCGGCGTAGGCGCCGGGGTAGGGGCATCGGTGGGGACCGGTGTGGGGGCGGGCGTGGGAACTTCCGTCGGCAGCGGCGTCGCAGGCGTTTCGGTGGGAGCCGGAGTTGCCGTTGCGGGCGGGAGGGTCGGCGTGGGGGTGGGAAGCGCTGTGATCGGCTCGACCCGGGTTTTCTGGCACCGCGTGCAGGTAAAGGTGCGTTCGCCGGGAACGCCGGGCTGCGGCTCCTTTGTTACCTGGCCATCATCCCAACGGTGGCCCAGGGCTTCCAGCTTCTGTTCCCGCATCTCACCGCAGATAGAGCAGCGCTCCTTTACAAATCCTGCCGCTTCGCAGGTGGGCTCGGTGCGCTCATCGGTCTCAACGAACTGGTGGTCGTGAACGTCGGGAGTGAAGTGGGCGGTGACAACTACGCCGCCGGCGTCGGCATTGGATGGCACCGTAAAGCTCAGGCTGGCGCTGCTGCCTGTACTGCCGATCGAAGCAGACCAATGGTCAAACTTCCAGCCTGTATTGGGCACGGCGGTTACGGTGCTGCAGGTTGCCCCTTTTTTGGCAAGCTGGCTGGTGCTGCCGCTGATTGTCCCGCCGCCGGCGGAGACAAATTCCACCGGTACCTTGGCGCCGCGCACGGCGATCGGGTCGGACGAAATCAACCCAAGCGGTACGCCGTCCGGCTCCGGAATAGAGCCCAACGGCTGCGGCCGGCGGTCTTCCGTGATATACGCATGGGTGCGCACATACTCAAAGTAGGCGGTCACGGCCGTTTTGGAAAGGTGCACGCCATCCGAAAGGGTATAGTCTTTTTTGGCCCAGCCGGTCGCGCTGTCACGCAGCGTTTCGGCTGAATTGAGAAACTTGTACCCTTGCTCCTCGCACATCGCTTCAATGGCTTCGTTATAAGCATCTACCTGCACCATCTCAAGGCGGGTGTTTTCACGCTGCTTGTCAAGTGGCGGAATCGCGCTGACAATCAGGTCTGCATAAGGCCAGGCGTCCACAATCGCCTGCAGGCCGGTGCGGTAGTTCTGGATAAAGGAGGTTGCATCGGTGGAAGTTCCGCCCAGGTTATTGGTGCCGTAGCAGATAATAATCCGCTGCGGTTTAAGCTTGGCGACAGCCTCCGGCACAGTGTACATCTTGCTGTCGCCTTTAAAACGTTCGCAAGGCAAGGTGGTGATGGCCTGGGCACCCATGCTCACGACGCCGATGTTGTTGGCCAAAGTTGTAAACGGCTGGCCGGTTTCATCGGCGTACATCATGTATCTTGCGGTGTTGGAATCGCCGATAAACAGCGTTTCATCCAGGTAGCTGCGTCCGGCATCCGGTGTTTCGGGCAATACCGTGGCGGAGGAAACGGCGGCGGGCTGGGCGGCAGCCGGCGCTGCAGAAGGCGTCGGCACAGGGGTGGCGGCGGTTTCAACCGTGGCGGGCTGGCTGTGTACCTCGATCACAGCGTCACGCTGGCAGGCGGACAGGCTCAAACAAAAAGCGGCCGCTAAGCCCAGTGCGGCCAGTCGTTGCAAAAACCTCAATCTTCCTTCTCCTTCCTGGCGGCAAAAGCGGAAAAAGGCGCGATTGCCAAACTTACCTTTAATAGTATACTGATTTGCTGATAATGTAAATACGCAGCCAGGTAAAACTTGACGAAAAATGGCAAAGAAAAAGCCGCAGGCAAACCTGCGGCTGAATCTGGTGGACCTGGAGGGATTCGAACCCTTGACCTCTCGGATGCGAACCGAACGCTCTCCCAACTGAGCTACAGGCCCAAATTTCGCTGACTTGGTTAGTATACCGCCTCGCGCAGAAAAAGTCAAGCGTTTTTTGAAAAAAACTGGATTTTGCCCTGAAATGGCGGGTGCGGAACCATTCGGTTGAGGAAGAAACGCTTGCCCCCAAACACTGCGGCAAAGAAAAGAAAACAAACGAAAATATATTGCGTATAAAAAGAACGATACACAGATGACTGATATAAAACTGTGCTTATATTGCGCGAAGCGAAAGAAATCGTAAAACATGAATCGGCAGTTTTTGGTTGATTTCACCGGCCCCGACGCGTAATATGGAGTGGTAAGATCTGGAAAATTGGGCTGCGCGGTGTACCGTCCGGCGTTAGGCCCTGCGGGAGGTGTGGCAGATCATGGAGCCAGCGGCCAGTGAACGCCCTTTGGTCAGTTTTCAGCGGGCGTATTCCTGTATTGAAGGGCTACAGCCGGCCTATACGGTACGCTATGAGCTGTTTCTGGAAAAGAGAGGGTACCGATTGGAAGTGCATCAAGCAGGCTTTTGTGACGGCAAAGCCAGCTGCCCGGTTACAGGGGTGACCGCGGCCCGGGCCGCAGAGCTGCTGCGATATCTTTATGAAAATGGCGTGCCAGCCGCCCAGGCAGCCGAAGCGGTTCAGGATGTGTGCGGCGCAATTGCGTGGAACTGAGCCACCGTATGTGACCAAAAGTGGGGAAAAATAAATGATGGATGCGATGAACGTGCAAAAATTGCACAGAGTAACCGTGCTGTACGCAGACAGTGACAGCGAACTTTGCCATGCAGTACAGCTGTATGCTGACGGGCGGCAGGAGATCGAAGCTTGTGCCATTGCACCCGATGGATGGAAGGTTCTGCAGCTGCTGGAGAAAGGCTTTCGCCCGCAGGTGATCGTGTTGGATTCGCTGGTCAGCGGCCCAACGCTCAGCCATATCCTGACCCAGATCTGTCTTCTGGGGGAACAACGCCCATACGTCATTTTGACAGGTGTTCCGGGAACGCAGGCCATCCTGCAGCGGTTCTTGACAATGGGGGCCAATTATATTATCTTTAAACCATACACCCTGGACGATCTTTTCGCGGAGATATATCATTTCTGTGTGGATGATCTGCAGTGGGATATCTATCGCGCAAAAGCCCGTTTTTTGCAGCTTTTGCGCCAAATGCAATATAACTGCCGTCTGAGCGGACTGGTCTATCTGGAGCGGTGTGTCCTTCAGCTGGCGTTAGGCCGGCAGGACTATACGGCGAAAGAACTGTACCATCAGGCTGTTGAAGGAGAGCATATCCCCCTGGGCGCTGTTTCTTCAGCGATCGAGAGGGTCAATAAATCACTGCGCGCCAGCGGGCCGGAAGGGTACGCTGCACTGTGCCGCGCAGTCGGCAAAACGGAAGGTGGCCACCTGACCAATCTGGAACTGATTCGAAGCCTGGCCGCTGAGGTACGCCGCGCTCTTCGCTGATCGGTTGGCTTGACGGGGAAGGAGCGTGCCATGTGCCAATCACCTGCCGATCCTCATTGGGAAACGGATGCACTTTCGGACGATCAGCAGCTTGCCATGCGCGGTGGCCTGCGCGGCCGGCTGGCGGAAGAATTTTGTGTTTTACAATGTGAACTGGACGCTTTGGTGCACTGTGTGGAACGTGACGGTGCCTTGACGGCCCGTGCGACGGTGCTTTCTCTGCTGGATAAAATGACTTCCCGGATTCAGCGTCTGGAGCGTTTGTCTGACCATGCGGCGGACCTGGCGCTCGGTGTGGCGCTGCGCCGCCAGCGTCAGCGGATGACGCTGGACCTGGTGCGGTACCTGCAGGATTTTTGCCAAATCGCCAATGAAGAACTTGCCGCCTGCGGCAGCGCGCTGCGCATCATATTTGAAACTGAAGAGGACAGGCGCTGGATAGAAACGGATGAACGCCTGATGGATGGGGTTCTGGCAAACCTGTTTTCAAATGCGGCAGCGGCCGGGGCAAGTTCCGTTAGCCTGAAGCTGAACGCAAACTGCCTGACCTACCAGGACAACGGCCCCGGTCCCGCGCCGGCCGTGCGTGCGCTGCTGCGGGAGGGCACGATGGAGAAGGATCTTTTGGCCCAGGGCGGTACGGGAATCCTGATTGTGCGTGAATACGCCGATGCAATCCAATGGACGCTGTTCCTGCCGGAAGAAAAGGCGACCGGCCTGCTTTTGGGGTTCCGGCTGCCCGAATGGAGGCGAGAAGAGGATGGTTTGGTGCTGCAGGATGACAGCGTTGAACAGATTTTGCGGGAACGGTGCCAGCGCGCAACGCTGCAGCGAGAATTTGTGACGCTGCGGGCGGATACGGAACGCTGAAGGGGGGGCCGGCGCGTGTTTGGCCGTACAGCCGGGCCGGGCTGAAAAGAAGAAAATCGACATTTTACAGCACAGGGGGGCGGATTTTGTCCGGATGTTCCCTGTGCTTTCCTTTTGGCAAATGTGTGTGCAGAAAAGACTTTTCGGGGGCAAATACTTTACTTTGCGGGCAAACTATTGTAAAATACAGGTAGTTCTTTTGTCTTGAAGACTGTCACAATCCAAAACCAGGTGGTGCAAATGATGCAGACTCAATATCAACGCGTGCTGCTGAAGCTCAGCGGCGAAGCCCTGGCCGGGGACAAAGGGTCCGGCTTTGACGAAGCGACCATTGCCTCAATCTGCGCCGGAATCCGGCAGGCCCATGACCTCGGCGTGCAGATCGGCATTGTGGTGGGCGGCGGCAACTTCTGGCGCGGCCGGTCCAGCGGGAAGATGGATCGTATGGACGCTGATAAAATCGGCATGCTGGCCACGGTGATGAACGCTCTGGCTGTAAAAGATGCATTGCGCCAGCAGGGGGTGCCGGCCGTTGTGATGACAAGCTCGGTCATGCCCCAGGTGGCGGAGCCATTCACAAGCGATAAGGCGATTGCGGCGCTTGAGGCAGGGACCGTCGTTGTGTTTGGCGGCGGTACCGGCAACCCGATTTTCTCCACAGATACGGCAAGCGCCCTGCGTGCGCTTGAGATCAGCGCGGACATTATGCTCAAAGCCACAATGGTGGATGGTGTTTATGACAAGGACCCGCACAAATTCCCGGATGCAGTGCGGTACGATACGCTGACCTTTACCAAGGTTCTGGATGAGCGTCTGGCTGTGATGGATTCCACCGCGGCCAGCCTGTGCCGGGATAACGGCCTGCCCATTCTGGTTTTTGATCTGGCGGATCCCGACAATATCGCCCGTGCCGTGCGCGGTGAACCGGTGGGAACCCTCGTTAAAGAATAACGCGAAACAATGGAGAACGCGGTCCCTTCACAAAAGCGGGCCGCTGAATAAAGGAGAACGTTTATGAGCAGTACGACCAAGCCCTATGAAGAAAAAATGAACAACTGCGTGGCCCATCTCAGCCGTGAACTGGCCACCATCCGTGCCGGCCGCGCCAACCCCGCCATTCTGGACAAAGTGGTGGTGGATTATTACGGCGCGCCCACCCCGATCAACCAGATCGCATCGGTTGCTGTGTCGGAAGCCCGTATCCTGACGGTTACCCCCTGGGACGGTAAGATGGTCAAAGCCATCTCGAAGGCGATCCAGACCAGCGACATCGGCATTAACCCGATTGACGACGGCCATACGATCCGCCTTGTTTTCCCCGCGCCCACCGAAGAGCGCCGCAAGCAGCTGACCCGCGATGTGCAAAAACAGGGCGAGGAAGCGAAGGTTGCGGTGCGCAATGTGCGCCGCGATGCGATGGACAAGTTTAAGGCGATGAAAAAGGCCGGCGAACTGACTGAGGATGACCAGAAATCGCTGGAAGAAGAAATTCAGAAACTGACCGATAAGTTCGTCAAACGGATTGACGAAACCTGTGCCACCAAGAACCAGGAGATCATGGAGGTCTGACACCTCGACAGGCTTCCTGCCGCATGTGCCGCGCCGTATTTGCAGCGCGGCACACGCTCTATTCCGGCAAGTTCCGGCGCGCCTTTGCATACGAATAGATTGTGCCGAACTGCTGTTGAAAGGACACCAACCCTGTATGAAAACACGCGTTTTGACGGCCGTTGTCGGGCTGTGCCTGCTGGCGGTCGTGCTGGTCTTTTTTGATACCGCCCTGTTTGACCTGGTGCTTGCGCTGATCTGCCTGATTGGCATGCATGAGGTGTATTCCGCCATGGGGTTTGGCCGGCGGCAGTGGTATCTGTTTGTCGCGGCTATTCCGTATACGCTGCTGGTTATGCTGTCCACCACCGAAGCCGTTCGGGTGCTGGTGCTGCCAGCCAGCTTTTTGATCGTCCTGTTTTACAATATCTGCCTTGTTGCCAAGCATGAAGAACTGGATTTCGGCAAGCTGTCCGGTTTCACCTATTTCAGCGGGGTGATTCTGTTCTGCTTTTATTCGCTTGTGCATCTCAAGCGTAAGCTGCCGGTGGATGTGTACGGCAACGACGCCATCTATTTCATCCTGTTGATCCTTTGCTTTGCCTGGGGGGGCGATACGGCGGCGTATTTCACCGGCCGCGCTTTCGGCAAACACAAACTTGCCCCGCGCGTCAGCCCGCACAAAACGGTGGAGGGCGCTGTTGGCGGGGTGTTGGGCAGCATGCTGGCCGGTGTGCTGCTGACCTTTGTGTACAACCAGCTTTCGGGACGGTTCGATCTGTTTTCGATCAACGTCACCGTGCGCCATTACCTCGTGCTTCTTGTGCTTGGCGCGGTGGCGTCGGTGCTTGGCATTTTTGGCGATCTGTTCGCTTCGGCGGTCAAACGGCAGGCCGGCATTAAGGATTATGGCACAATTTTTCCCGGCCACGGCGGTATTTTGGACCGATTTGACAGCGTGATGTTCATTGCGCCATTTGTATCGATTGCGGTGCGCTCCTTCTTTTACCTGATTGCGCGCTGAACCGCAGACCAAAAGGGGATAAGGACTTATGAGCAAAACGATCACTCTGCTGGGGTCTACCGGTTCGATCGGGACCCAAAGCCTGGATGTTGCCCGGATGCACGGATATACGGTGTTCGGCCTGGCCGCCAACCGCAGCGTGGACCGGCTTCTGGCCCAGATTGCTGAGTTCCGTCCGCGCTATGTTGCGGTGGTGGACCCGGATGCCTATGAAAAACTGGCTGCTGCCCTTGCGGGTGTGGCCGATGCGCCACAGCTGCTCAAGGGGGCGGAAGGTCTGCGCGCCCTTGCGGCGATGGAGGGCCCTGACGTGGTGCTGAACGCGGTGGTCGGTATTGCGGGGTTGGGGGCTTCGCTTGCGGCCATTGAGAGCGGGCACGACCTGGCGCTTGCCAACAAAGAAAGCCTGGTCACCGGCGGACATCTTGTCACCGATGCGGTGCGACGGCACGGCGTACACCTGCTGCCGGTGGACAGCGAACACAGCGCGATCTTCCAGTGCCTGCAGGACCAGCACGCTGCCAAACGGTTGACCAAAATTCTGCTGACCGCATCAGGCGGGCCGTTTTATGGCCTTAAAACGGCGCAGCTGGCAGGCAAAAAGAAAGAAGACGCGCTCAAACATCCAAACTGGAATATGGGGGCCAAAATCACCATTGACTCAGCCACCCTGATGAACAAAGGGCTGGAATTGATTGAGGCTGTCTGGCTGTTTGGTCTGCCGGAAGACAAAATTCAGATTGTGGTCCAGCGGGAAAGCGTCATTCATTCAGCCGTGCAGTTTGCCGACAATTCGGTCATTGCCCAGCTCGGCGCGCCGGATATGCGTATTCCGATCCAATACGCGCTGACCTGGCCGGATCGTCTGCCGAGCCCTGCGCCGGAACTTGATTTTGCCACGCTGACCTCGCTGAGTTTTGGCGTTGCGGATGAGGAAACCTTCCGCTGCCTGGCTGCCTGCAAAAAGGCGATCCGAAAGGGCGGGCTGGCCCCCTGCGCGGCAAACGGTGCGAATGAGGAGGCCGTGCGCCTTTTCCTGCAGGATGAGATCGGCTTTTTGGATATTGGCCGCCTGGTTGAAGGCGTGGTAGACAGCGACAGCTTTGGCGGCAGCTATACGTTGGATGATGTCTGGGCCTGCGATGCTGCGGCCCGCGCCTATGTACGCGCCCACCTTTGACAGGGCGGGCAATGAACAATGAGATGAGGTGCCTATGCTCACAGTCCTTCTGACAGGGGTTGTTGCGGTTTTGGTTTTTGGTACTGTAGTGCTTGTGCATGAGGCGGGCCACTTCCTGGCGGCCCGGCGCTGCGGTATCTATGTGCAGGAATTCTCTATCGGTTTCGGCCCGGCGGTGTGGACGCGGGTAAAAAATGGCACCCGGTACAGCGTGCGGCTTTTCCCGGTTGGCGGGTATAATGCGATGCCAGGGGAAGAAAACACCGTGGAGGAAAACGAAACCGAAAACCCGGACGAACCGCCGCGGCCGGGGCATCGTCCGTATGACAGGCACGCACCGGTACTGCCCACGGCGGTACAGGGCAAATATTTTGACGAGGCAACCCCCTGGCAGCGCTTTTTTGTGATTCTGTGCGGCGCTCTGATGAATTTTGTGCTTGGTTACTTTGTGCTCATCGTCTTTTTGTGCGGACAGAAAGCCATTACAAGCTGCGTGGTTTACGATTTTCTTGGCGATAACCCGGCCAGTGCGGCAAGCGGTCTGCAAGCCGGGGACGAGATTGTGGCGGTCAACGGAAAACCGTGCTTTGTAGCGGAGGATATTATCTACGAACTGCAGCGTACCCAGGACTATACGGCTTCGATGACGGTTATCCGTGATCGTGAGCTTGTTCAGCTGCCGGCGGTTCATTTTGATTCCGCAACGGCGGAGGATGGCAGCACGACAATGGTGCTGGATTTCCAGGTGTATGGTATTGCAAAATCTCCGCGCACGGTTACAGCCTGGGCTGCGCGGTATTTTGCCTACTATGCCCGGGCTATTTTGCGCGGCTTTGCCGATATGGTCACCGGACGGGTCAGTATAAACCAGCTGTCCGGGCCGGTGGGGGTGGTCAGCACAATCAGCCAGGCCGTGCAGTATGGCTGGCAGGATGTGCTAAGCCTGGCGGCGCTGATCACAATCAATATCGGGATCTTCAATTTATTGCCGATCCCGGGGCTGGACGGCTGCAAGCTGATCTTCCTTGCGATTGAAGGTTTTAGCGGCCGTGCGGTACCGGCACGGATTCAGGCCGGCATCAATGCGGCCGGGCTGATTGCGCTGTTTATGCTGATGATTATGGTTACCTTTTCGGACGTTTCCAGAATTTTCTGAGCGTGGCGGCGGAAGGGGGCAACCTGAAGAAACACTGAAAAATAAAGGAGTGTGGCACGATGACACGCAAAGTCAAACGGACGGTCCGCATCGGCAATATCACGATCGGCGGAAACAACCCAATTGCGGTGCAGACCATGCTCAACATTCCGGTTGAAGATATCGCCGGAAATGTTGCCCAGGCCCGCCGCGTAGCCGCCGCAGGCTGCCAGATCGTGCGGGTGACGGTGCCGACGCCGGCTGACGCCGCGATGGTTTCGGCAATCAAGGAAGCGGTCGAGATTCCGGTTGTGGCTGATATCCATTTTGATTACAAGGCTGCCCTTGCGGCGATTGATGCCGGCGCCGATAAAATCCGCATCAATCCTGGCAACATCGGGGACGACGACCGTGTCAAGGCGGTGGCCGACGCCTGCAACGCTAAAAACATCCCGATCCGCATCGGGGTCAACGGCGGCAGCCTCGAAAAGCATATTTTGGCCAAATACGGCGCCCCTGTGCCCGAGGCGATGGTCGAAAGCGCGCTGTACCATGTCCGGCTGCTTGAAAAGCATGATTTTACCAACATTGTCATTTCAATCAAATCCTCAAATGTGCCGCGTATGATGGCAGCCTACCGGATGCTCTCGGCACAGACCGATTATCCGCTGCATGTCGGCGTGACCGAAGCCGGCGGCAACCGGATGGGGTTGATCAAATCCGGCATGGGTATCGGCGGGCTGCTGCTGGAAGGCATCGGCGATACGCTGCGGGTCAGCCTGACCGATGAACCCGAAAACGAGGTGTACGCCGGGTATGATATTCTGCGCGCGGTCGGTTATGCGGTGGCCGGGCCTGAGATCATCAGCTGCCCGACATGCGGCCGCACCCAATACCCGATGATGGAAATTGCCAAACAGGTGGAAGACCGCCTGCGGGCCGACGGCTTCAAAAAGCCGCTTAAGATTGCCATTATGGGCTGCATTGTCAATGGCCCGGGGGAAGCCAGCGACGCCGACATCGGCATTGCAGGCGGCAAAGATTGCGCGCTGCTCTTTGTTCGGGGGGAAAAAGTCCGCATGCTCCGGGGCGATATTGTCGGTCAGTTTGTTGAGGAAATCTACAAACTTTGACGCAACGCTACAAACCGAATAAAGAGGAACCAAGTTGAAACCGTATGTTACCGAAGTCTGGCCGCAGTTCACGGCCGATACCCAGTTTACCGCTGCGTTTGGCAACGTGGTGGTGGAACGGGTAGAACTGTACCGCACCGCCCGCAAGGTGGTGATCAGCCTGCGCAGCGCCGACCCGCTTGATACGGCGCTGAGCGGGCGCCTTTTGGCGTCCCTGCAGGTTCTGTTTGCCGGCTATGAGCTGACGCTGAAAAACTACTTCAACTATGCATCCATTACGCCGGATTCGGTGAAATTGATGATTGAAGAGCTTAAAGGCCAGGGGATGCCGGTCAACGGTTTTCTGGACCGGGAGCAGCCGGTTGCGTTTGAGCCCGATGGGCTGACCGTGCGGGTCAACGCCGGGCGGACGATTCTGGAAAGTGTTGAGTTTCCGCGCCACCTGGCTGAACTGATTCAGGAACGCACGGGTTCTTTGCCGATTGTGCGTATGCAGGATGTTGCGGCGCCGCTGGATGAGGCAGCCCTGGAACGCCGGGTGGCCGAGAAGGTTCCTGCCGTGCAGTTTAAAGCCAAAGAAGAGGTCGCGCCCTTTACGATCGATGGGCTTGCGCTGGCGGCCAAGCCGGCCAAGGTGTTCCACGGCAAGGCGTTCAAGCCGGCCGATCTGCGCCCGCTCAACGACCTGGGCGACGGCGGCAAGGTCACGGTCTGGGGCGATGTGTTTGCTACCGAGGTGAAAGGCAACCGCCGCAAGATTTATTTCACTTCGATTACCGATTACAACGGCTCGATCAACCTCAAAGTCCTCGGCGACGAAGGCGAGGATATGTCCAAGTGGGAGGGCCTCAAACCTGGCACCACCCTGATTGTGCGCGGCAACTATACCTACGATAAATACGAGCGCGATTATGTGCTGCTGCCCTATGATGTGCTGCAGGTGGAGCGTATGCCCCGCCAGGATAACGCGCCCGAAGGGCAGAAACGGGTTGAGCTGCACCTGCACACCAAATCGAGCTCGATGGACGGCTTCTGCGACCCTGGTAAGGTGGTGCGGCTGGCCCACCGCATGGGGCACCGTGCGATCGCGATCACCGATCACGGCGTCTGCCAGGGCTATCCCGAGGCGATGCTGGCAACCGACGATATCCATAAAGCAGACCCTGATTTCAAACTGATCTATGGCTGTGAGGCTTATTTTGTTGACGATATGGTGCCGACGGTGTACGGCAAAGCCCGGATGCCGATTTCAGGCAGCTTCGTTATTTTCGATACCGAAACGACTGGCCTGGACCCCAACAGCGACCGCCTGACCGAAATCGGCGCGGTCTTTGTTGAGAATGGTAAGATCAACGAAGAAAAGAAGTTTGGCACCTTCGTCAACCCCGGCCGGCCGATCCCGGCGCGGGTCGTGGAGCTGACCGGCATCAACGATGCGATGGTGGCAGACGCCCCCAGCCCGGAGGAAGCGATCCGCCAATTCAAGGAATTCTGTGGGGATCACATCCTGGTTGCCCACAATGCCAGCAGCTTTGATATGCTCTTTATCCGGCGTGCGGGCGAACGGGCCGGCGTCGATTTTTCGAACACCTATATTGATACGCTGCCGATGGGCCAGGCGCTTTATCCCGGGCTGCACAACTATAAGCTGGATACAATCAACAAGCATCTTGAAATTCCGCCTTTCAACCATCACCGCGCGGTGGATGACGCGATGGCACTGGCCCGTATCTTTGAAAAGATGCTGGAAGACCTCGAAGTAAAAGAGATCCGAACGGTGGAGGAGATCAACACCGGTCTGGGCGGCAACAAAGAGGTGCTGAAAAAGAAATATTATCACCTGATTATCTTGGTCAAAAACCAGACCGGGCTCAAAAACCTGTACCGCATTGTCAGTGAAGCGCACACCAAGTATTTCTTCAAAAAGCCGCGTGTGCCGCGCAGCCTGCTCAACCAGTACCGCGAGGGGCTGATCCTCTCCTCGGCCTGTGAAGCCGGCGAGCTTTACAGGGCGATTGTGGCAGGCAAAAGCCACGATGAACTGTTGCGCATTGCCGATTACTATGACCTGCTGGAAATCCAGCCGCTCGGCAACAATGAGTTTATGGTGCGCAACGGCCAGGTCGAATCGTTTGAGACAATCAAGAAGTTCAACCGCACCGTTGTCGCCCTCGGTGAAGAGCTGCACAAACCGGTTATTGCAACCGGCGATGTCCATTTTCAGGAACCGGAGGATGCGGCGTACCGTGCGATCCTGCAGGCCGGCAACGGTTTTAAGGATGCCGACAACCAGGCCCCGCTGTATTACCGCACCACCCAGGATATGCTGGAAGATTTCAGCTATCTGGGCAAGGAAAAGGCGTTTGAGGTTGTGGTGACCAACCCGAACAAGGTAGCCGCCACGATTGACGGCAACCTGCGGGCTATCCCCAAGGGAACCTACCCGCCCTCGATCCCCGGCGCGGAGGAGCAGCTGCGCTCCGGCACCTGGGAACACGCCCGCAGCGGGTACGGCAACCCGGTGCCCGATATCATGCAAAAGCGGCTCAAAAAGGAGCTTGATTCAATCTGCGGCCACGGGTACGCGGTTCTCTATGTCATTGCGGTCAAGCTCGTGGCGTTTTCGAACGCCGGCGGCTACCAGGTCGGCAGCCGTGGGTCGGTCGGCTCCTCGGCCGTGGCCCACTTTGCCGGTATCTCGGAGGTCAACAGTATGCCGCCGCACTACCTGTGCCCCGAATGTCAGCACAGCGAATGGATTGATGACGGCGTTACGATGGACGGTTTCGACTTGCCAGACAAGCGCTGCCCGGTCTGCGGTACCCCGATGGTTATGGATGGCCATGACATCCCGTTCGAAACCTTCCTCGGTTTCTATGGTGATAAGGAGCCTGATATCGACCTGAACTTCTCGGGTATGTACCAGTCGAACGTCCACCGCTATACCGAGGAACTCTTCGGCAAGGAGAACGTCTTTAAGGCGGGTACCGTCTCGGGTTTGCAGGATAAAACCGCCTACGGCTATGTCAAAAAGTACCTCGAGGAACGCGGCCGCACCGTCAACCGCGCCGAGGAAAACCGCCTGTGCATCGGCTGCACCGGCGTCAAGCGGACGACCGGCCAGCACCCGGGCGGCATGGTCGTTGTGCCGGATACCTTCGATATCTACGATTTCTGCGCGATCCAGCACCCGGCCGACGACGTTAAGGGCGGTTTGCTGACCACCCACTTCGAATTCAAATATCTGCACGATACGCTGCTCAAGCTTGACGAGCTCGGCCACGATGTGCCGACCTTCTATAAGTATTTTGAGGAATACTCCGGCATCCCGATCGACTCGGTGCCGATGAACGACCCCAAGGTCTACAGCCTGCTTACTTCGACCGAGGCGCTCGGCGTCACGCCGGAGCAGATCGGCAGCCAGACCGGCACCTTTGGCATCCCTGAAATGGGTACCAACTTTGTGCGTCAGATGCTGCTTGACGCCCAGCCCAAGAATTTTTCGGAGCTGATTCAGATTTCCGGCCTTTCCCACGGCACCGATGTCTGGACCAACAACGCCGACGAACTCATCCGCTCCAAAACCTGCACGATCGCCGAGGTGATCGGCTGCCGCGACAGTATCATGCTCTACCTGCTGCGCAAGGGTCTTGAACCTAAAACTGCCTTCGACATCATGGAGGCCGTGCGCAAGGGGAAGGTCGCGAAGGGTGGCTTCCAGCCCGGCTGGGAGGAAACGATGCGGGAGCATGATGTGCCGGATTGGTACATTGAATCTTGCCGCAAGATCAAGTATATGTTCCCCAAAGCCCACGCCGTGGCCTATCTGATGGCGGCCATCCGGCTCATGTGGTTCAAAGTCTACCATCCGGCTGTATTCTACGCAGTCTACTTCACCGTCCGCGGCGCCGATATCGACTACGAGGCCGCCGTCGGCGGCGTGCGGGTTGCCAAAGAACACCTGCGTGACAACGAGCGTATTCCCAAAGAGGAACGCACCGCCAAAGACGACGACGCCCTTGTCAGCCTGCAGCTGGAAAACGAGATGCTGCAGCGCGGCTGCCAGTTTCTGCCGATTGAGCTCGGCAAGAGCCGCGCAAGCAAATATCTGGTGGAGGACGGCAAGGTGCGCCTGCCTTTTACGGCGCTGCGGGGACTGGGTGAAAGCGCTGCGATTGCGCTGGAGGAAGCTACGATCCACGGGCAGGAATATATCTCGATTGAAGAGCTGCAGCAGGCTTCGGGGGTATCGCAGTCGATTTTTGATAAACTCCGCAGTGTCGGTGCGCTCGGAAACTTGCCTGAGACCAGTCAGGTGGATTTTTTCAGTATGATGGGGTAACGCCCGCTTTTTTGACAGCCGGTTTGAATGCCGGCTGTTTTTTGCATATTGAATGGAAAGCACGCTTGACATTTTCTGCCGGTATGCTATACTATAGGCAAGGATGGAAAGCTAACTTTCCATTCTGAGAAAGAAAATGCCCCCAACCCGTTCAGAGAGGAGGGCGCGATGAAAAACCGCCTTGAGGAATTGCGCAAACAGTGCGGTATCAACCAGGAACAGCTGGCAGAGGCACTGGAGGTATCCCGCCAGACAATCGGCTCACTGGAAAACGGCCGATACAACCCGTCCATCCTGCTGGCCTTCAAAATCGCCCGCTATTTTGATCTGCCGATTGAAGAAATCTTTATCTATGAGGAGGCGTAACCCGATGAAACGCAAATTTGCAATCCTGACCCTGCTCGGCCTGACCGTGGCGGTCGCCGGCCTTGCACTGCTGCGCCTGGCGCCGGCAAGCACCGAAACGCCGCTGCCGTATGTGATGCTCGGCATTGGCACTGGCGTGTTCGGCTGGGGCGCCGGGGAGCTGCTCAAGCGCCGCGCGGTGGAAGGCGACCCCGCGATCGAGAAGCGGCTGCGGATCGAGCAGCAGGACGAGCGCAACCGCACAATTGCCGACCGCGCCAAGGCGCGCGCCTACGACGCCTCGCTCTACATTTTCAGCGCGCTCATGCTCTGCTTTGCCCTGATGCGGGTCGATCTTGCTGTGATCCTGCTGCTGGTGGGGGCGTACCTGCTCGTCGTCGGTATCAACATCTATTACCACGTCAAATACAACCGTGAATTGTAAAGGAGGAAACCATGCGTACCTGTCTGCGCTGCGGCGCCGCAATGCAAGAAAACTGCGATCTCAAGGTCGAAGGGGCCGGCTACGGCCTTGTCCTTTCGAACGACGCCGGCAAGCTCTTCGGCGGCCGGATCGGAAAACCCTGCGTAGCGATCTGCCCGCAATGCGGCGAAGTATCGATCTATCTGCCGGAACCGAGTCGGCTCAAACAAAACTGAAGGAAAGCAACATCCCAAACAGGCAGCGGCCGGGCGGCACCCGGCCGTTGTTTTTGCGTGTGCACAACAGCAAAAACAACTTATGGTTGTTGATTCTGCGGCCCGGTCATTGACAAAACCTTCCAACTTATGGTTTAATTATAGTTATGCGCAAAATATTGCAGAGAAACGATTGCAGAGAACGACCCAAGGGGGTAGGACGCCGCATGGCAAAAAAAGAGGTTTACGGCAACGAAAGTATCAAGGCGCTCAAGGGCGCAGACCGGGTGCGCAAGCGCCCGGCTGTCATCTTCGGCTCCGACGGGGTGGAAGGCTGCGCCCATTCGATCTTTGAGATTATCTCGAACTCGATCGACGAAGCGCGCGATGGCCACGGCGACCGCATCAACGTCACCCTCTTCGATGACCACAGCGTCGAGGTCGAGGACTTCGGCCGCGGTATCCCGGTCGATTACAACAAGGCCGAACAGCGTTGGAACTGGGATCTCGTGTTCTGTGAGCTGTACGCCGGCGGTAAATACGGAGAGGGAAGCGGTACCTACGATTTCGCCCTCGGCCTCAACGGTCTGGGCCTGTGCGCTACCCAGTACGCGAGCGCCTGGATGACCGCCGATATCTATCGCGACGGCTACCACTATCACCTTGACTTCAAAAAGGGTGAGAATGTCGGCGGGCTGAAAAAGGAAGCCTATACAGGCCGGCGTACCGGTTCGGTTGTGCGCTGGCTGCCGGATACCGAGGTCTTTACCGATATCGCAGTCAGTCCCGATACCTTCCGGGATATGCTGCGCCGCCAGGCTATCGTCAACGCCGGCGTGACCCTTATTTTCAACGATCGATCGGGTGAGCGGGCGGAAAAGGTCTCCTACTATTACGAGAACGGCATCGTCGACCATGTGGCTGAGCTGGCGGGTGAAACCTCGCTCACGCCGGTGCACGCCTGCGCGGGCTCGGCTACCGGCCGCGATCGCGCCGACCAGCCTGATTACCAGGTCAAGATGAACGTTGCGTTCTGCTTTTCCAACCAGAACCAGACGCTGGAATACTACCACAACTCGAGCTGGCTCGAGCACGGCGGCAGCCCGGACCGCGCAGTGCGGCTTGCCTTTGTCAACCAGATCAACGCCTGGCTCAAGCAGAAGGGGCTGTACAAAAAAAACGAGAGCGCGATCACCTTCGCCGATGTGCAGGATTGCCTGATCCTTGTCTCATCGAGCTTTTCGACCCGCACAAGCTACGAAAACCAGACCAAAAAGGCGATTACCAACAAGTTTGTGGCCCAGGCCATGACCGATTTCCTCAAGCATCAGCTCGAGGTCTATTTCATCGAACACCCTGACGAAGCCGAAAAAGCCTGCAAGCAGGTGCTCATCAACAAGCAGAGCCGCGAGCACGCCGAGAAGGCCCGCATCTCGATCAAGAAAAATATCACCCAACAGATGGATCTGGCAAACCGGGTGCAGAAGTTTGTCGATTGCCGCACCAAGGACGCCGCCCGCCGCGAACTCTACATCGTCGAGGGCGATTCGGCTATGGGCGCGGTCAAGCAGAGCCGTGATTCCGAGTTCCAGGCCATCATGCCGATCCGCGGCAAGATCCTCAACTGCCTGAAAGCCGATTACAGCCGCATTTTCAAGTCTGAAATCATCACCGACCTGATCCGGGTCATGGGCTGCGGGGTGGAGCTTGGCGGTTCGCACAACAAGGATCTCGCGACCTTCAACCTCGACAACCTGCGGTTTAATAAAATCGTCATCTGTACCGACGCCGACGTTGACGGTTACCAGATCCGTACCCTTGTGCTCACGATGCTTTACCGCCTGACCCCGACTTTGATCCAGAAAGGCTATGTCTACATTGCCGAGAGCCCGCTGTATGAGATCAACACAAAAAACAAGACCTATTTCGCCTATACCGAACCCGAAAAAACCGACATCCTGCGCCGGATTGAAGGGGAAAAGTACACGATTCAGCGCTCGAAAGGCTTGGGCGAGAACGACCCCGAGATGATGTGGCTGACCACGATGAGCCCCGAAAGCCGCCGCCTGATCAAGGTGCTGCCCACCGACGCCCAGCGCACGGCCGAGGTGTTTGACCTGCTGCTGGGGGATAACCTCCAGGGCCGCAAGGAGCACATCGCAGAGCACGGCGCCGAATATCTTGACGATCTCGACGTGTCCTGATTGGTCAAGGGAGGAACAAGCATGGCAAAACGACGCGAAAAGAAAGTTATACCCGCCCGGCCGCAGCTCGGCGATAATGTCGAGATCCTCTCGGCCGGAGAGGTCATCGAAACCCCGATCACCGATACCCTCGAAACCAACTATATGCCCTATGCGATGAGCGTCATCGTATCCCGCGCATTGCCCGAGATTGATGGATTCAAGCCGGCCCACCGCAAGCTGCTCTATACGATGTACGGCATGGGGCTGCTCAAAGGCGGGCGTACCAAAAGCGCGAACATCGTCGGCGCGACGATGCGGCTGAACCCCCACGGAGACGCCGCCATCTACGATACGATGGTGCGCATGGGCCGCTCGAACGAGAGTCTGCTCGTGCCCTATGTCGATTCCAAGGGCAACTTCGGCAAGGCGTACAGCCGGGATATGGCTTATGCTGCCGCCCGGTATACCGAGGCCAAGCTCGAACCGGTCTGTGAGGAGCTCTTCGGCGATATCGACAAAGATACCGTGGATTTTGTTCCCAACTATGACGGCACCACCACTGAGCCTACGCTGCTGCCGGTTACCTTCCCGACAATCCTGGCCAACAACACTTTAGGCATCGCGGTCGGTATGGCCTCCAACATCTGCTCCTTCAACCTGACTGAGCTCTGCAACGCAACGATCGCGCTGATGAAAGACCCTGACGCCGATCTTATGCAGATTCTGCCGGCGCCGGATTTCGTCGGCGGCGGCACCATCCTCTACGATGCGGCCGAGATGCGCAATGTGCTCGAAAACGGCCGCGGCAGCGTGCGGGTGCGGGCGGTCTGGCAGTTTGACAAGACCAACAACTGCATCGATATCACCCGCATCCCGCCCACGACGACGGTCGAGGCGGTCATGGATAAGATCACCGAACTTGTCAAGGCCGGCAAGATCCGCGAAATCAGCGATATGCGGGACGAGACCGACCTGAATGGTCTCAAACTGACCATCGACCTCAAGCGCGGCCAGGACCCCGACAAGCTCATGGCGCGCCTGTTCAAGGCAACCCCGCTTGAGGATTCCTTCGCCTGCAACTTCAATCTGCTGATCGGCGGCCAGCCGCGGGTGCTCGGTGTGCGCGGCATTTTGACCGAGTGGATCGCCTTCCGCACTGAGTGCGTGCGCCGCCGCACTTACCACGATCTGCAGGGCAAGCAGAAGCGGCTGCACCTGCTGCGCGGCCTGGAAGCAATTTTGCTCGATATCGACAAAGCCATCCGCATTGTGCGGGAGACGGCTGAGGAAGCGGAGGTTGTGCCCAACCTGATGATCGGGTTCGGCATTGACGAAGTCCAGGCCGAATATGTGGCTGAAATCAAGCTGCGCCACCTCAACCGGGAATACATCCTCAAGCGCACCGATGAGATCGAAGCGCTCGAGAAGGAGATTGCCGATCTGGAGGATATCCTCAGCCGCCCGGCCCGCGTGCGCCGTATTATCATGGAGGAGCTCGGTGCGGTGGCCAAAAAGTATGGCAAACCCCGCCGCTGCGAAATCCTCTACGACCTGCCGGATGACACAGCCGATGAGGTGGAGGCCGAGACCCCCGATTACCCGGTGCACCTCTTCTTCACGAAAGAAGGCTACTTCAAAAAGATCACCCCGCAGAGCCTTCGGATGTCGGGTGAGCAGAAACTCAAGGACGGCGACGAGATCGCCTACACCTGTGAAGCAACCAACAACACCGAACTGCTCTTCTTCACCAACCATGCCCAGGTGTATAAAACCCGTGCAGCGGAGTTCGGCGATACCAAGGCGAGTGTGCTCGGCGATTATGTCGCGACGACGCTTGGTATGGAGGATGGTGAGTTCCCGCTGTTCATGGCGGTGACCGCCGACTACAGCGGGCATATGCTCTTCTTCTTCCAGAACGGCAAGTGTGCCAAGGTGCCGCTGGCAAGCTACCAGACCAAGCAGAACCGCCGCAAACTGCTCAAAGCCTACAGCGATAAGGCTGAGCTTGCTGCCATGCTGCAGATGGGCGAGGAAGCCGAGCTGGCAATCTTCATTGCGGCCGGCCCTGCCACCACCCGGCTTTTGCTGGTTGGCAGCGCGCTGATCCCTGAAAAGACAACCCGGGATACCGCCGGCGTCAACGTTGTCAATCTCAAGAAAAACGCCCGCATCGCCAAGGTGCGCCCGGCCGCCGGCCTTGAACTGGCCGACGAGCACCGTTATCGCGTGCGTACGCTGCCGGCCGCCGGCGCGCTGCTCAAGCAGAGCGATGCGGCCGAACAGATGTCGTTGTAAAGCCCAAAGTAAAGCAAAAGGGAGAGCCCCGCGCGGGCTCTCCCTTTGTGTCTATCGGCGGATTGTCTGCCGGTGCTGTTATCCGTGCGCCTCTTCGTCGTGTATGGCGGCCGAAGAAGGCCCGTGCGCGAGAATCCGGTCAAACCGGGTCAGGAAGGTGATGACAGTGACGATTGCGGCCAGAATATCGCTGATAGGCTCGGCCAAAAAGACCGCCAAAACCTTGTTCGGCATGAATTGCGGCAGAATAAAGATCAGGGGGATCAGCAGGATCAACTTACGCAGGCAGGCAAGCAAAAGGCTGACTTTTGCCTGGCCCAGTGCGACAAAACTTTGCTGGCAGGCTACCTGGAAACCGGTTGAGAAGATGCCGAGCATATAAATCCGCATGGCCCAAACTGTATAGGAAATCAGTTCGGTATCGTTGCTGAACACCCGTGCAAAGAGCTGAGGAACCAGCATCACAAGCGCCCAGAAGCCTACCGCATATACCACACAGGTAATAAACTGGCAGCGGAACGCTTCCTTGACCCGCTTTTTCTGTCCGGCGCCGTAATTGTAACTGATCAGCGGCTGTCCACCCTGGCACACACCGGAAACCGGCATGGAAATAAGCTGGTTGACGCTGGTGATGATCGTCATGGCGCCTACGGCAATGTCGCCGCCATAGCGCGAAAGGCTTGCGTTAAAACTGATGTTGAGAATGCTTTCGGTCGCAACCATCACAAACGAAGAAACGCCCAGGGCCAGACAGGGAAGGATAATGCCAGGTTCTAACCGAAGATAACGCCGCCGGAGCTTGAGGATGGTACGCTTGCCGCACAAAAACCAAAGAACCCAGACGGCGCTGACGCCCTGGCTGAAAACGGTTGCGATGGCGGCGCCGGCAACCCCCATCTTAAAGCCGAAGATCAGGATAGGGTCCAGTACAATGTTGCACACGGCGCCGATCACCGTCGTCATCATACTGAACTTGGCAAAGCCCTGTGTGGTCACAAATGGGTTCATCCCCATCACCAGCAGCACAAACACACTGCCCAGCACATAGATGCGGGTGTATTCCAACGCATAGGGCAGGGTTGCTTCACTGGCGCCAAACCAAACAAGCAGCTGCGGGGCTGCGGCATAAAATACAATGGTCAGAACCACGGCCAGGCCCAGCAGGGCTGCCATGCAGTTGCCCATAATGCGTTCGGCTTGGTTATTATCTTGCTGGCCCATTGCAAAGCCCAGCGGAGGAGCCCAAAACTCCTCCGCTGGGGCGGATCAAACCATGTTTGGCTGTACCCGCGTTTCCTTAGCCTTTGTAGCCATCAGGCAGGGAAGTCCAGCGGGCGCGGAAATTGAAGGCGGCGTCCTTCGGCTGGCGCTGGCGGGTGAAGATGCCCTTCTTGTTGCCGTTGACACGCATGATGCCTTCGGTCGTCTGGAAGTCTGCAAAGTTCCAAACCAGCTCGCCCTGAATGAAGTCATAGGAATCAAAGACGCGGTGGTTCATATCCAGATACTCGTTCTGGTATTCCTGACTCCACATCACGCTGGGCAGTTTGTGCTCCGTCGGCAGGGTATCGGCGCCGTATTCGGTAAAGATCATCGGGCGGCCGTTGAGCACCTGGGCCCAGCCATCCAGCTCTTTGCGGAATGCAGCTTCGGCGTCCACAATGCCGTTGCCACCCATGACATACCAGCCATAGTAGCGGTTCAGGCTGATGAAATCAGCGAACTGCTGGCCTTTGCTGGTGTTGGGCAGGCTCATCATAACAACGGCGTAGGTGCGCGGGCGCTTCTGCGGGTCAAGCTCATGCGCCAGGTCGAACAGCGGCTTGAAGTAGGCTTCGGTGCCATCGCTGGTGCACTGGGGCTCGTTCAGGATGCTCCACGCAATGACCGAGGCGTGGTTTTTGTCGCGGGTGATCATCTCGGTCAGGGCCTGCTTGTGGTTTTCCAGCAGCTGCGGGGTGGTGTCCTTTTCAAAGAAGCCAACCTTCTTGCCGGTGCCCTGGTTGGCTGCCAGGAAGTTCATCGTGCTTTCCATGAAACCGACAGCGGGCACTTCGTCAATAATCAGGAAGCCTTCTTCGTCGGCCATCTGGTACATCTCATCGGCATAGGGGTAATGGCTGGTGCGGAAGCAGTTCGCGCCGATCCACTTCATGCACTCATAGTCACGCTTGATTGTGACAAGGTCCAGCCCGCGGCCGCGCAGGTCGGCGTCCTCATGCTTGCCAAAGCCGCGCAGATAGATCGGCTTGCCGTTAAGCAGGAACTTGCCGTCCTTGATCTCAAAGGTACGCACGCCGATCTTCTCATAATACTCATCCACAATGGCGGTACCATCCATAATCCGCACAACAAAGTTGTACAGGTAGGAAGCGTGCACATTCCACAGATGGGCGTTTGCAATGTGGAGGGTGCCGGTCTTGCCGGTGCTCTCGGCAACCTTGTTGCCCTCGGCGTCGTAGACCTCAACCACACAGTCGTGGTCGCCGTTGGTCACAACAGTGTAATCCACATCGGCGTCGGCGCCATTCAGGTGGTGAACAACCGAGAAATCGGTGACCTGTTCTTTCGGCAGGCAAAGCAGCTTGACCGGGCGCTGCAGGCCGGCGTAGTTGTAGAAGTCGAAATACGGTGCGGCGACCTTTTTGCCGTTGGACAACACAGCGGTGCGGCCGGCGGGCAGCATGTATTCGTTCAGCTCGTTGTTGAGCAGAACAGCCAGCTTGTTGTACTGGTTATACCGCACAATTTCGGTCACATCAGCGTTGAACGGCAGGAAACCGCCCTCATGGCTGGTCACTTCGACGCCGTTGACAAAGACGCGGGCGCGGTGGGTGGCCGAACCAAAACGGATCACGACATCGCTGCCGTTCCATTCGCCGGGAACAAAGAAATCAGTCTCATACCAGAAATCGCCGCAATATTCACGGCTGTCTTTGTCGGTAAACAGGTCGCAGAAGGAAGAGGGGACCGGCATCAAAACGGGGGCGGGCAAACCGTTGGCCCAGTTGGCCCCAACACCGGCGCTTTCAGGATCAAACTGGAACTTCCACATGCCGTCCAGGCTGACGACACGGCGGGAAGCAGAGGAAACAGGGTACAAAAGTGAAGAATTCATGACTACTTACCTCCTGTGGTGTGAAGCATCGGGGCCGGGCACACGCCCAGTCCATCCAGCTTGTACTCATTATCGCACATAAAATCGCGGGGGTGTTAGTAGTATTTTGTGCAAAAACCGGAATATCCTCTTTTTTCTGCCGCCGGAAAGCGCGGCGGGTTTTGCCTGTAGCTGCCGCGCAAACCTTCTGGACAGGGGCGGGCCGCAGGGCGGCCTGCAAGAGTGTCAGATCCCCCAAAGCCGGAAAATCGCGGCCGGATTGTGCGAAAATGATTGCCAAACGCCCGGGTTGCATTGTATAATAAGCCTATGCCAATTGTGACTTTGTCGCGCTTTCGGCCTGCAGGCGCAAAGGAAAAACCTTTGAAAAGGCCGACTGCCACATGGTCGGACGGCAAAAACAAGGAACAGGAGGATTTTTATGCAGGTCGATCTTTTGCAAGTGATCCAGACTTTGATGGCGGCACAGAATCTTCAGGTGACCTTGTCCACACCGTCGTTTGATGGATTGCAGCAGTTTGACTTTGGGCTGCGGCAATCGCTCGACCCGGTCTTTGACTGGAAGGAGTTCGGCCGGACGCTGCTCACCGTAGTGCCGGAACGCACGCTGATTTTTACGGAGGATATCTTTGAACTGCACTTCGCGATCTTCCGCCTGCCGGACAGGGAGGATACGGTTTGCATAATCGGCCCGTGGGTGACCGGGCCGCGCAGCGCTGAACAGGTAAGTCATCTGGAACAGCTGATCGGGCAGAAGGCTACCGATGCCGTGCAGGAATATTACAATGGAATCCGCATGGTGGATACCTCCCAGCTGGCCCCGCAGATTACGGCGCTGGTTTCGATGATCAATCCGGCGGAAGGCATGAAGGTGCGGGAAACGCAGGAGTTTTTGCCGCTGAATTTCCGCCCGGATACCCGCTATTTCAACGAACCGGCGTTTGAGCAGGAAATCCCGGCAGCAATGCTGGAACGCCGTTATGCGGCAGAAAACCGCCTGCTGGAAGCGATAGGCCGCGGCGATACCGAAGCCGCCCTGCTGGCGATGAACCTGATGGGCAGGTTCCGCATAAAGGGCCGCTTTTCCGATACGCCGGAGCAGACAAAATCTTTGCTGACGGTGTTTAATACGTTGTTTCGCAAAACGATCGAGGGCAGCACGGTGCACCCTTATTATATTGATGAGATATCCGGCCGCTATGCCCGCCGGATTGAAAACCTCTCCGCTTCCGATCGAAGCCGGCTGCTGTCCGATATGGTGCGTGAATACTGTGCGTATGTGCGTGAATATTCTCTGAAAGCGTATTCGCCTTTGGTCCAAAAGGTAATCAACCACATCAACTTGAACTTAAATACAGAGCTTTCCTTGAAATCATTGGCTGCCATGTGTTATATCAGCCCCAGTTATCTTTCCAACCTGTTCAAAAGGGAAACAGGTACAACGCTGATTGATTATATCAACACCCAGCGCACCCAGCGTGCGGCCCATTTGTTGGTGGGCACCAAGCAAAGCGTAGCGGCCATTGCGGCACAGGTGGGGATATTGGATGTGAACTATTTTGCCAGGCTTTTCAAAAAGGCGTTGGGCCAAACCCCGACCCAGTATCGCCGCAGCCATCGCACGGAACCATAAACAGGGCCGCTTGAAGCCGAGAACGCCGGAAATCCGGTTTTCTTGCAGCAAACCCTTGCAATCAGCGGCTGTATGTGGTATAGTATACACTGCATGAGACTTTGAAGGAGTGCTATGAATGGAAATTTATGAAATCATCGTCGGTGTGGTACTGATTATTGCCTGCCTGCTGATCATTGTTTTCACCCTTGCACAGGAACAGAAGGGCCAGGGTCTGTCTGCCGCCATCATGGGCGACAACAGCTTCATGGCTGCCGGCCGGGAGCGTGGCCTTGATGCCAAGCTGGCCAAACTGACCCGTGTGCTGGGTGTGGTATTCATGGTCGCTGCGCTGGTGGTCAGCGTGGTTAACAGCCGCCTGTAATCTGTTCTTGCCATCGAACGGCCCGCCGATGTTTCGCGGGCCGTTTTTTGTGGGAAGCATATAAGAGAGCATCTGAGAAAATCTTCAGCCTGCTTTACACTGTATCGGATGCACCATGGGAAAGTAGCTGCGGCGGCCGGGATGCTGTGCCCCGCAAGCTGGAAGGGCCCTGCCGGGCGGCAGGGCGACGTTCGGGAGGAGAATACAATGACACAACTGCAAAAGAACATTTTGGCCGCCGTCAAGCGGCGCCCGCACACGCTGCGCGAACTGCAGAACAACCTGCAGGTGGATAACAGCCGGCTGCGCAGTACTGTATCGGGGATGGTGGCCCTTGGCCTGCTGACTTCGCAGGACGGGCGGTATGCCCCGGGCTTGGCCACAATGGAAAACGAGGCCGCCCCCGCAACCATCCCCTGCACATTGGTCAAACTTGCGGCCCGGTTTGGTTTCGCAACACGGGACGATGGCACCGGCGATATCTTTATCCCCGGCCGCGCGCTGCACGGCGCAATGCCGCAGGATAAAATCCTCGTCAAACTGTTCGACCGCCCCCGTGTGGAAGGCAGCGCCGAAGGCGAAGTGGTTGAGATCACCACCCCGCACAACAGCTTTGCGGGTACGGTCACCGTTACCGAGGATGGCCGCCTTGCGGTTGAGCCGGACGGCTGCCGCAATGTCCATATCATCCTGCAGAAAGACGGTGTCGAAGGCGCACAGATTGGCGATAAAGTCGGCGCCTTGCTGACCGCTCGCGGAAACCGCCATGCCGACCACCGTGCGGCGGTAACCGAGCGGTTCGGTTCTTCGGAATATGCGAGCGAATGCGCCAAGGCGATTCTCTATGGCCGTGATGTGCGCCAGGAATTCCCCGAGGAAGTGCTCGCCGAAGCGGCAGCCTATGACGATGCCGTGATTGATGCGGCCGAGGCAGCCAACCGTATGGATCTGCGCGGGCTGCCGATCTTTACGATTGACAGCGCCGAGACAAAAGATATTGACGATGCCATCAGCCTGATGAAGCTGCAGGACGGCGGTTTTGAGCTCGGCGTCCACATCGCCGATGTCAGCCACTATGTCAAGCCCGGTTCGGCGCTTGACGACGAGGCGTTTGCCCGCGCGACCAGCATTTATTATGCCGATAAGGTCATCCCGATGCTGCCGACCCAGCTTTCGAACGGCATCTGCAGCTTGAACCCAGGTGTGGATCGGCTGGCGTTTTCCTGCCTGATGCGGCTCGATGATGCGGGCAACATCCACAGCTATCAATTTGTCAAAACCGTAATCCGCAGCCGGGTCAAGGGCGTGTACAAAGAGATCAACGCCCTGCTGGAAGACACGGCGGACGACGGTTTGAAAGAAAAGTACGCCGAGGTGCTCGCGCAGCTGCCGGCCATGCAGGAACTGTATGAAAAGCGGCTGACCCTGCGCCGGGAACGCGGCGCGATGGAAATCGAATCCGACGAAGCCAAGCTTGTCATGGATGAAGACGGCCGCTGCATTGATATCGTCAAGCGTGGCCGCGGCACCTCCGAGTGTATGATTGAGGAGTTTATGCTGCTGGCAAACCAGTGTGCGGCCAACGCGGGCCGTACCCACAAAGTGCCGTTCGTGTATCGAGTTCACGAAGCCCCTGATGCGGAGAAAATGGAGCGCCTGCGCGAAACTCTCAAAGCCTGCGGGCTCAACGTCCATTTCCAGGGCGAGGTGCCGACCCAGCTTGAACTTTCAAGGATTCTGGATGAAACCCGAGACCAACCCATCCGCATCCCGGTACACACCGGCATTTTGCGCAGCATGATGAAGGCGCGTTACAGCCCCGAACCGCTCGGCCACTACGGCCTTGTGCTCAAGGATTACGCCCACTTTACCAGCCCGATCCGCCGTTACCCTGACCTTGCCATCCACCGTATCCTGACCGATATGCTTGTTGGGACCGCGCAGGATCGCCTGGTCAAGGATTATACCGAGTTTGCAACCCGTGCCAGCGTGCAGTCCAGCCAGCAGGAGACTGCTGCTGTGCGGATTGAGCGGGATGTGGAGGACTGCTACAAGGCCGAGTATATGCACAGCCGCATTGGTGAGGTATACGAGGGCACGATTTCGGGCGTGACGCCGCGCGGCGTCTTTGTCGCGCTCGAAAACACCGTCGAGGGCTTTATCCCGGCTGCTCAGCTCTGCAAGGGCGAGCCCACCGTCACCGAAGGCGTCCGCCTCTACGACCCGCTGACTGGTCGTCACTGGATGCTTGGCGATGCGATCAAGATCAAAGTTACCGGGGCTGATGTGCCGCTCGGCCGTATCGATTTTGATTTTATCCCGGCCTGATCGGCCTTGCCGCCAAACCAAAACCATAGCGAAGGCCGCCGGCCCCCGCGTTTCCCGGAAAGGAAACTGCAGGGCCGGCGGCCTTTTTGCATCATAGGATCAGGGATCAGTTGCCCATAAAGAAGTCGAGCACATCCCATCCGTCGCCGCCGGTTTCGCGGTACAGCTCGGTATAACCGCACTGGCAGCAGCTTACGGTGACAAACTTTTTGTTTTGCACATCAAACAGTTTGGCAAAGTTGCCGCCGGTTGCCTGGAGACGGTCGGCTTCGTACTGCCGGCAGCCGCATTTGGGGCAGAGATATTCACGCTTTTCCATACAGATACTCCTTTATGTTGGGATGAGCAGACGGACTCAGCCCAGGTTCAATTTTTTACTGATCAGGTGTTGGGTAACTATCCACAGGATAGCATTTACCGCCACAAAAAGCAAGAGGATTCCGCTCAGGAACGGGAAGAGAAGCACGGCGTCCGAAGGCTGGTAGCCCCGCACCATAATGCCGATATCCGAAACATAGAACAGCGCCAGCGCAAGCAGAGCAACAACCCCCACAAACTGCAGCACGAAGGTCAGCACAAAGTAAGCGATGACACTTGCCGCCAGCCGGTGCTGCGCCCACTGCGCGCCGATGGCGATGCAGAGATAGAAGAACAGGTAACCGGCCGTGAGCATCAGCAGCATGAGTGCCGCCAGATACAGCCTTATCGCGGAAATCGGCAGCTGGATCGGTTGTCCGTCAATCCGCAGGATCGAAAAATCGGGATCGACCCGGACGGGGGCAAAATCCGACGAAACGCCTGTGCTATCCACCGTGCCGAGCCCAAGAACAAAGCCGCACAGGAATAGGGCGAGAACCGAAAGCACCGTCGACCCGCAGGCGCAGAGCAGCTTGGCCGCAATCTGCTGCCAGGGCTTGACCGGCAGGCTGAAATAGAGATACCCGCGGGTGCCGAGCATCGCGTAAAAGCGCTGCACATTCACAATCACGGCGGCAGCCATCACGGCCAAAAAAGAAAGCGCAGCGAGCAGCTCCACAACAACCTGCAAAATCATCACAACGGTCAGGTGTGTGGCAGCCGGGAGCGCGCTTTGCAGCGCATTGATTCCTGCCGCGAGCAGGCAGAGCGCAAACGCCCCCAACCATACCGGCACAAGAACCCGCCCCACGGCCAGGGCTTCATACTTGAGCAGTTTATTCATAAATCATACCGCCTTTCAATGAGAGAATTTGTCCTGGCGATTTGTGAAAGCTTCCTTAGCACCGGAATACCTCCCGGAAGTACTCATCCAGGCTTTTGCCGCTTTCCTCGCGCAGGGCATCGACGTTCTGGTGGGCCAGTAGGGACCCTTCACGCAGCAGCAGCACTTCGTCAAGTGCGGTCTCAATATCTTCAATCAGATGGGTTGAGATCACGACAGCTGCGTCCTCGGAATAATTGCGCAGGATGGTGTTGAGGATATACTCCCGCGCAGCCGGATCAACGCCGCCGAGCGGTTCATCCAACAGGTATAGTTTGGCGGCACGGCTCATGGTCAGGCAGAGCTGCATCTTCTCCTGGGTGCCTTTGCTCATGGCACTGATCCGCTGTTTCGGTTCCAGTTTGAGATCCCGCAGCATCGCGTCGGCCTTGGCGGCGTCAAAATCAAGGAAGAAATCGTGATAGAACGCCACGGCGTCGTCTACCCGGAATTCGGTCGGCAGGGCCATGCGGTCGGGTAGGTAGCTGGTCACGGCCTTTGTGGCGGGGCCGGGCTGGTTCCCGGCAATCCGCACAAGGCCGACGGTCGGGGTCAGCAAACCGGCTGATATTTTGAGCAGAGTGGTTTTGCCGCTGCCGTTTGGGCCGAGCAGCCCGACCAACCGACCGGCTTCCACTGTGAAGCTGACATTGTTCAGGGCGGTTTTGCGGCCGTAGAGCTTGGTCAGAGCAGCAGCCTCATAAACAGGGGTCATTGTGATTCCTCCTTTGCGGGTGGGGCGGCGCAGGCATCGGCCGCCGGTTCTGTTAACAGTGCGCGAACTTCTTCATCCCCAAGGCCCAGCGCCTGCATCTCTGCCAAGAATTCGGCCGCACGCTGCCGGGCCCGGGCGTCACGCACCGCGTTCAGTCTGGCAATGTCCGCTGTGACGGTACGACCGGCTGTGCGCTGCGTTTGCAGCAGCCCGCGGGATTCCAGCTCCTGCAAGGCCCGCTGCATCGTATTGGGGTTTACGCCGGCTTCGGCGGCAAGCTCCCGCACCGGGGGCACCCGCGCGCCGGGGCCAAGCTGGCCGGTTATAATCGCCAGTTCCAGCTGTTCGATCAATTGCAGATACACCGGGCGGTCGCCGGTGATGGTCCAGTTCATGCAACCACCTCCTGTATTATTGTATTAGTATCTTAATACAATAATACACGATCTGTGCCAGATGTCAACCCCCTTTGCAAAAAATTGATTTTGCGGTATCATAAAAAAGTTGACGATCCCTTTATTATGGAATAGAGAGGAGCCTTTGCATGCCCCGGATTTTGATTGTGGAAGATGATACTGATATCAACAACGCGATCTGCGAATATCTGACCCAAAAAGGCTGCGCTTGTACCCAGGCGTTTTCCGGCACCGAAGGCCGACTGTATTGGCAGCAGGGTGGGCTGGACCTTGTAGTGGCTGACCTTATGCTGCCCGGAATCTCGGGCCAGCAGCTGATTGCGCAGATCCGCCGGGATGCAGCCCTGCCGGTCATTGTGCTGTCAGCCCGCACGGCGCTTGAGGATAAGGCGGAGCTTTTCGGCCTTGGCGCTGACGATTACATGACCAAGCCGTTCTCGCTTGAGGAACTCTGGCTGCGCATCGGGGTACAGCTTCGGCACGCAGGCGGCAGCGGCGGGCATGAAGCAGCCCTTACATATAAAGATTGGACAATCAATACAGAAACCCGCACCCTGACTGTCAAAGGGGAGCCGGTAGTGCTGACACTGCATGAATTTGAGATTGTGGCGCTGCTGGCGGCCCGTCCGCAAAAAGTTTTTACCCGGCAGGAAATTTTTGAGCGGGTCTGGAACCAGGCCTACTTTGTTGAGGACAAAACCATCAACGTCCATATTTCTAATATCCGGGCCAAGCTGCGCCCCACAGGAACCGACAGCTATATCAAGACGGTCTGGGGAATTGGTTTTAAGCTGGAATAAGCGTGCAGAGAGCGTATGGATTTTATACTTTCTTTATCTTTTCTTGGCGATAGCTTTCCCATGGTCTGGTAGGATAAGGGCATACTGAATGAGGAGTTGATGCTATGAAAACCGTTATCCGCACCACCGGGCTGTGCAAGCGCTACCGCGGCAAACCGGCGGTTGACCACCTGGATATGCAGGTGGAGCAGGGAGCTATTTACGGGTTTATCGGCCAGAACGGCGCCGGCAAATCCACAACGTTCAAAATGCTTGCAGGCCTGGCCCGGCCCACTGCCGGTCAGATCGAACTGTTCGGGCGCCCCCTGCAGGACCCGACCGCCCGTAGGCGGCTCGGCGTCCTGATTGAGGATGCCGGGCTTTACCCCAACCTTTCGGCACGGGAAAACTGTATGCTTAAGGCGATCGCACTCGGTCTCGACGAGGAGGAAAAGGCCGTTGACCGTGTTTTGGCGGAAACCGGTTTACAGGATATGGGTACCAAAGCCTGCAAAAAATTCTCTATGGGCCAACGCCGCCGGTTAGGGTTGGCGCTTGCGCTGGTGGGCAGCCCGGATCTGCTGCTGCTGGACGAGCCGACCAACGGCCTTGACCCGGAGGGAATCCACGATGTACGCGCCCTGTTGACCCGCCTGCAGGCAGAGCGCGGTGTGACCATTGTGGTCAGCAGCCATATTTTGGGGGAACTTGAAAAGATTGCGACCTGCTACGGAATCCTGCGCACAGGAAAGATGGTGCGAGAGATTTCAGCCGCAGAGCTTGACGCCCAGTGCCGCGATTATATCGCCCTGCAGACAGCCGAGCCGCACCGTGCGGCGGCGCTGCTGGAAGAGCGCTTGCACCTGCACAATTATGAAGTGATGCCGGAAGGGGAAGTTCATGTTTTTGACCCGGCTGACCCGGCGGCAATCACCGCAGCGCTGGCCGGCGCCGGGGTTCCGGTGCGGGGCATCGGCGTCCACCGCCAGGAACTCGAGGATTACTTCCTCTCTTTGATGGGAGGTCCGGCCGATGTTTGAATTGATCCGAATGGACCTGCGCAGGGCCTGCCGGCAGGGGTATCTGTTTATCGGCATGGCTCTGCTCATCGGGATGCTGCTGCTCAGCTATGTGTTGATGCTTTTGGTTTCTAGCCCGGAAAACCTCAGTGCGATGGCCGCCCAGGGCGCCGAGGTGGTGGCAGATGACTATGCGCAGGCTGAGCGGATGCAAAACATGTCGGTGCTTGAATATCTGCACGGCATGCTGTTTAACGGCGCCATGTGGCTGCTGATGACGGCGGAACTGTCCGGCGTTTTCTGTACGGAAGATTTTACCCACGGTGCAGCCAAAAACATATTTTCGCTGCTGGGCAACCCCTGGCTCTACCTTGGGGCACGAGCTGTTTCGCTGTTTGTCATAGTGGCCGGCATCGAAGGCGCGCTCTTTCTGTTTGCGCTGGTATGCAAACCTCTTTCAATCTTTCCCGCATGGGGCGGTACCGTGCTGGATTGGCTGCAACTTTACGGCAGTGGTTTGCTGCTGGGCTGGGCCATGTCGCTTTGTATGATGTTTGTCTCCATCCTTTTCCGGCGGGAAGGTGTGACCGTGCTGCTGGGCGTAATACTCGGTTGCGGCTTGCTGGTCCCGGCGCTGGGGCAGGTGTGCAGGGCGCTGGGGTGGCAGCCGCTGGAGCAGTGGACGATCTCGGCCCGCAGCCAGGCGGTTGGCCTGACCTTTGTGCCGGCGGATTACGCCGTTACCCTGGCTGTCTGCGCCGGGTGGGCGGCTGTCTATCTGCTGGGCAGCCGGCTTGTACTGAGCTGGCGAGACCTGGCGTAAGGAGGGCTTATGTATAATCTGTTTCGCGCTGATTGGCGCCGCATGTGCAAAAGCCGTTGGCTGCTTGTCACCAGCTTTGGATATATTGCCGCGCTGGCGTGCGTCTATCTTATCCTTGTCTGTGTCTTTCACCCTTCGGTGCTTCCCGTTTTGCAAGGGCAGGGGGCGGTGATCGACGCTGCCCAGTGGGAGGAACTGGCAGGCCGCACCATGCTGGACTTCGTTTACCACATTTTGTATGATAGCAATTTGTGGTTGAGCTCTGTTGGCATCAGCGCCGGGCTTTTCTGCCTGGCTGATTATTCGGATGGCGCGGTCAAGAACATTCTGCCGATTCTCGGCGACGCCGGGCCATACCTCGGCGCGCGGGCGCTCTCGCTGCTGGTGCTGGCACTTGTACCGCAGACGGCGGTTTTCCTCTTCGCCATCCTGTGCAAACCGCTGACCGTGTTTGCGGACTGGGGCAGCCCGGCCGGCTGGGCGGTCCTGTATCTTGGGGGCGCCCTGATCAGCTGGGCGGTGGCGCTTTGTGTACAGTTCCTGGCGCTGCTTTTGCGGCGAGAGTGGAGTATGGCGCTTGCGGTGGTTCTGCTTGGAAGCGGGATGGTGGCCCAGCTCGTCTCTTTCCTTGGGGTGCAGCTGGGGGTACCCTCGCTCGGACACTTTACGCTGTACGGACTCGGCCGGCAGGTCAACCCTGAATTGACACTGCCGGCTTGCGCCGTACTGGCCGCGGCCTGCCTTGTCTGGGGGGCGCTGTACAGCGCGGCTGCCCATCTGGTGCTAGCTTTGCGGGACAGCGTCTGAATTTGCGGAAAGGGGAACAACCATGCTGTATCTGGTGCTTGCGGCGCTGGCGTTTGCAGTTTTGCTGCTTGGTATGCTGCTGATGCGGGTGCTGCGCCAGCTGAATGCCTGGGCCGACCTGTTGGAGGCAACCGATGAGGATTCGAACATCCGGCTGCCGGCGGCAGTGCGGCTGACTTCAGTGCTGCGGGCCTGTCGCGCAATCAACCGAAGGCTGGATAAAAGCCAGGCGCGCGCCTTGGATGCCCGCCGTGCCGGTGCCGAACTGCAAACTACGATGGCGGCGGTCAGCCATGATATCCGCACACCGCTTGCGGCAGCCAGTGGCTATCTGGAATTACTGCGTGGTGAGCAGGACCCTGTGCGCCGCCAGCAGCACCTGACTGTCATCGCCCGGCGGCTGGCGGACCTGGAAACCCTGCTGGACGAACTGTTCCTGTACACCCGGCTCAATGCCGGCTCGGCTCCGCCGCTGGCCTGCCGGCCTATTGCAATCTGGCCGGCGCTCTGTGAGGCGCTTGCCGCGCTGTATCCTCAGCTCGAAGCAGCCGGCCTGGAACCCGCCCTTGATCTGCCCGACCAGGCGGGGAGCGTACAGGCAGACCCGGATGCATTTGGCCGGGTGCTTCGCAACCTGATTCTCAACGCCGCGCAGCACGGCGCGGGCAGCCTTTCAATCCGCTGGCAGTCAGGAAAGCTGCTCTTTGTAAACCCGGTGCCAGAACCCGCCGCGCTGAATCCCGACCATATCTTTGATCGCTTCTGGCGGGCGGACTCGGCCCGCCGCGGCGGCAGCGGCGGGGCAGGGCTGGGGCTGGCAATTGTGCGCCAGCTGACCGAGGCAATGGGCGGCACAGTTACAGCCAGTTTGCAGGGAAATACTTTAACCATTTCGCTGGCGTTGCCGCCGGCTGTATAAACTGCACATCAAAAAGCCGCGCGGCTGCGCGGCTTTTTGATGTGCGGAAGAGAAAAATACTATTTCTTTTCCTCAATTTTGCAAAAAAGTGATTGACACATCACCCCAAGGCGGTATAATGAATTTTGTGTTTGTTCGATAAAAAGGCAATGGTGCCGCTGCGCAGTACAAGCTGCGGCGCACCGCCGGGGCTGTGCGGTGCAGCCCAAGACAGGAGGACGTGTAAATGAATGAGTCGCTGGTTGTATCCCTGCAGGATATTGTTGTCGATTTTGACGGCGAGCGTATCCTGGACGGCCTCTCGCTCGATATACATGACAAGGAGTTTGTTACGTTCCTGGGGCCTTCGGGCTGCGGAAAAACCACAACTCTGCGCGTGATCGCCGGCTTTTTGTCCCCGCGCTCCGGCCGTGTTCTGTTTGACGGCAAGGATATCACAAACCTGCCGCCCTACAAGCGTCAGGTCAATACGGTGTTCCAGAAGTACGCGCTCTTCCCGCATCTCAATGTGTTTGAAAATGTGGCGTTTGCACTGCGGCTGCGCAAGCTGCCCGAAGACCAGATCCGCTCCAAGGTGCTTGAAATGCTGGAAACAGTCGGCCTTAAAGGCTTTGAGCGCCGCAGCATCCACCAGCTTTCGGGCGGTCAGCAGCAGCGGGTGGCAATCGCCCGCAGCCTGGTCAACTCACCGCGTGTGCTGCTGCTTGACGAACCGCTCGGCGCGCTGGACTTAAAGCTGCGCAAGGAGATGCAGCTTGAGCTCAAGCGCCTGCAGCGGGAGATGAACATCACTTTTGTCTATGTCACCCATGACCAGGAGGAAGCCCTGACCATGTCCGACACGGTCGTCGTTATGAACAAGGGCAAAATCCAGCAGATCGGCAGCCCCGAAGATATTTATAATGAGCCGCAGAACGCCTTCATCGCGAACTTTATTGGTGATTCCAATATTGTGGATGGCATTATGCTGAAGGATTTCCTTGTGAGCTTTGCTGGGCACGAGTTTACTTGTGTGGATCGCGGATTCCAGCGCAATGAACCGGTGCAGGTTGTTGTTCGGCCGGAAGATGTTGTGATCGTGCCGCCTTCGGCTGGCATGCTGACCGGCCTTGTGCGGGAAGTTATCTTCAAAGGCGTCCATTTTGAGATGCATGTCGATGTTGAGGGCAAGGAATGGCTGATCCATTCAACCCAGGCCAGCCAGCCCGGGGAATGGATCGGTATGAACATCGGCCCTGATGAGATTCACATCATGGCAAAAGAGGAGGTCTGACGCCGCATGATCCGTTCCAAAGCTTCCCGCTGGGCGGCGGCGCCCTATCTTGTCTGGATGGCCGCCTTTATTGTGGTTCCTCTCTTCATTGTGATCTGGTACGCGCTGACCAACAGCGAGGGACAGCCAACGCTGGAAAACCTCGCCGCCATCGGGCGGTATTCTTCGGTCTTTGCGCGCAGTCTGCTGCTCGCGGCCGAGGCAACCATCATCTGCCTGGTGCTGGCTTTTCCGGTTGGGTATTTTCTGTCCCGCCTGCGGGCGAACAAGCAGCACATCATGCTGATGCTCGTCATGCTGCCGATGTGGATGAACTTTCTGCTGCGTACCTATGCCTGGATGACTCTGCTTGAGCGAAACGGCCTGATCAACCGGCTGCTTGGCCTGTTTGGCCTGGGCCCGGTCGAGATGATCAACACTTCGGGCGCGGTTGTGCTTGGCATGGTGTATAACTACCTGCCCTATATGATTCTGCCGCTTTATACGGCGATGACCAAAATTGACGATTCGGTGATTGAGGCGGCGCAGGATCTTGGCTGCAACACCTTCAAGGTGGTTACCAGAGTTTTGATCCCTCTGTCCGGCCCCGGTATCGCCACCGGCATTACGATGGTGTTTGTGCCGGCAGTGTCCACCTTTATCATCAGCCGAATGCTTGGCGGCGGTTCCAATCTGCTGATCGGCGATCTGATCGAACTGCAGTTCCTCGGCAATTCTTACAATCTCAACCTCGGCTCGGCAATGAGCCTGGTGCTTATGGTGATTGTGCTGCTCTGTATGAGCTTTACTTCAAGTTTTGATGAATCCGAAATGGAGGGCGTGATGTAATGAAAACCCAACACAAGCGCCTGTTGCAGCGCACTTATATTGTGCTGATTTTCGGCTTTATGTATCTGCCCATCGCGGTGCTCATAGCGTACAGTTTCAACGAAAACCGCAGCCGTGCCGTCTTCACCGGTTTTACGCTGGATTGGTACCGCAGCCTTTTCCACAATGAAATGATCCTTTCGGCGCTGGGGCTGTCCATCGTTCTGGCAGTCGTTTCGTCAGTGGTGGCGACGGTGCTTGGCACGCTGGCAACAATTGGGATCAATGCGATGGGACGGCGCGCCCAGCTGGTTATCAACAACATCAGCTATGTGCCGGTTGTCAACCCTGAAATCATCACCGGCGTTTCGCTTATGCTGATGTTCGTGCTGCTGCAGCGTGCCGGCCTTGGCGGTGAAGGCGGTATCTTTGGCTGGGCGACGCTGCTGGTTGCCCATATTACCTTCAATGTCCCCTATGTCATCTTCAATGTGGCGCCCAAACTTCGCCAGTTGGACGCAAGCCTGTACAATGCAGCGCTTGACCTGGGCTGCACGCCTTCGCAGGCTTTCTTTAAGGTGATTCTGCCGCAGCTTACACCGGCGATTCTGTCAGCCTTTTTGATCTGCCTGACCTACTCGATCGATGATTTCATGATTTCCTATTTCAATTGCGGTACCATGCAAACGCTGCCGATTGCCATTTACTCAATGACCCGTCGCCGTGTCAGCCCTGAGATCAATGCGCTCTCCGCCGTGATGTTCCTTGTGATCCTTTCGATTATTCTGGTTTCGAACGCGATGGATGGGCGCGCCTACCGCCGCAACCAGGCCGCGATCCGCAAAAGCGCGGCTGAAGCGTAAAGGAGGCGGGGGAAGATGAAGAGCTTCAAACTGTGTGCGACGCTGGCCGCAGCGGTTCTGCTGTGCGCCGGCGCCCTGCCTGCCCGCGCGGCCGGCCCCATCACGGTAGGAGAGGATATCATCGTCTCGGGAGATTACGACTGGGACCGTTTGGCTGCAGAGAACATCACCCTTAACGTCTACAATTGGGGGCTTTATATTTCAGATGGCTCGGATGAAAGCGTCGATGTCCTTTCCGCTTTTGAAGAACTGACCGGAATCCATCTGAACTATACGACTTTTGATTCCAATGAAAGCCTGTATGCCAAGATGAAGTCGGGCGGCGCAAGCTATGACGTCATTGTGCCGTCAGATTATATGGTGGGCCGGCTCATTGCCGAAGATATGCTGGCCCCGCTCGATTATGATAATATCCCAAACATTGCCGCAATCGGGGAAGAGTACCTCGGCTGGGACTTTGACCCTGACAATACCTATAGCGTACCGTATATGTGGGGGACAACAGGGCTGATCTATAATACGACGATGGTAGAGGAAGCCCCCACAAGCTGGTCGGCGCTGTGGGATGTGCAGTATGCCAACAACGTATTGATGTTCAACAATTCCCGCGATGCCTATGCGATTGCCGCCAAAAAGCTCGGCCTTTCCTTGAACCCGGCAAGCGTAGAAGAAGTCGATACTGTCATGCAGGAACTGCAGGCCCAGAAATCGGTTGTGCAGGCCTATGTTATGGACGAAATCTTTGACAAGATGGAAGGGGGAGAGGCGGCTCTGGCCCCCTACTATGCCGGGGATGCGCTGACCATGATCGCCGACAACCCCGACCTTGCCTTTGTACACCCGGAAGAGGGCGTCAACTTCTTTGTTGACAGCATGTGTATCCCGGCGACCAGCCGCAACAAAGAAGCGGCTGAAATCTTTATCAATTATATGTGCGAAACTTCGGTTGGCGCTGCCAACTGCGATTATATCGGGTACTCCACCCCGCTGACGGCAGTTTGGGAACAGCTTGATGACGACCTTAAGTACAGTCCGATAGCTTATCCGGGCGAAGAAGTTATGTCCAAAGCCGAGGTCTTTACCACACTGCCCGATGATGTCAACGCTGAGATGGACGCCCAATGGAGCAAAATGAAAAGCTATGACGAAAACGGCAACGGCTGGATGGTGATTTTGTTCCTGGTTGCCGCAGTACTGCTTTCAGGCTTCAACATCTGGCGGAAAGTGCGCCGGAAAATGCGCGATGAATACTGAACCCTACCCCAAGGAGACAGACCAATGCCCCAAGACATGACCGAATTTACCGAGAAATTTCAGGTCTACCGCCACGACGGAGACTGCTTTGGCCAGGTGCAGCCGGCATCCATGCTGCGCTATGCCCAGCAAATTGCGGGCGAGCATGCGATTTTGCTGGGCCTGAACGATGCGCTGTACGCCCGCACCCATACGGCCTATGTATTGGTCAAACAGGCGCTGCATTTTGATCGGGTTCCCCGTGTGGACGAGTATCTGACCCTTGTCACCAAACCGGAAGCCCTCAAACGTGCGGTGAACAAACGCATTACAATGGTCTATGACGAACAGAAGGCGCTAATTGCCACGGTAGACAGCCGCTGGGTGCTGATTGATACGGACAAGCGGATGATTCTGCGCAAGCATCCGGAAGAGTTTGCCTCCGCCCATTGGGCTGCCCAGGTACCGGAAGAACTGCCGATGAAGATGGAAAAAGCCGGCCCTGAAGACTGTGAAGCAGTGGGACTGTACACGGCTTCCTATAGCCAGTGCGATATGAACGGGCATATGAACAACGCCCGGTATATTGATGTTGTCTGCGATGCGTTGCCGGCCGGCGTGCTGGATGCGGCGTATGTGCAGGATCTTGTGATCTACTATCATAAAGAGGTGCCCCGCGGTGGGCAGTTTGCACTGCGCCGTGCCCAGACAGCCCCGCGACAGTGGTATTTTGCAGGCGATCAACAGGGAAAGTGCTGCTTTGAAGCCAGCCTGACGCTTGCACCGCGCAGATAAGGGGGAAGAGCAGGGCACCAAAATAAATGGTTACAAATTTTTTACAACTTTTCCTTTGTAATCACTTGACATCTGGTTTCAAAACGGTTACAATTTAGTTGCAAGCAAAGCTAATCCCACTTTTTCATGTGTTCTTCTCCTCCTTTCTCCGGCCCCCGCCTTCCCTCAGGCGGGGGCTACTTTTTTTGATAGACAGCGGCGCAGCTGCTGCTTAAAAAGATCCTGCCCGATGCTATGCCGGCAGGATCTTTTTGAACAAATTATAAAGCTTTGGAAAACCTATTGCATTTCCCCATATTATATGTTATATAATATACAACAAGATGCAACATTGCAAGAAACACGGCTTGTCTGTGTTGGAAAGGAGGGCCGCATGACCTTTACCTCCAGCGCGGCGCTGTTGGATGCTATTGTGCTGGCGGTTGTCTCACGGGAAAAAAACGGTACCTATGGGTACCGGATTACCCAGCAGGTCAAAGAAGTGCTTGATCTGTCTGAGTCAGCGCTGTATCCGGCATTGCGCCGGTTGCAAAAAAATGACTTCCTAACCGCCCACGATGAAGTAGTCAACGGCCGGAACCGCCGCTATTACGAACCGACCGCCAAAGGCCTGCAACAGCTGGATGTCTACCGAGCAGAGTGGAAAGACTACAGCGAAAAAGTGAATCTGTTGTTTGGGGGGAAATCACAATGACCAAGTATGAATACCTTGCCGAGCTCGAGCGGCTGCTTTCCGCTTTGCCGGAACAGGAGCGCCGCGATGCGATGAACTATTATGAGGAATATTTCGTTTCCGCCGGCCCCGAAAAGGAGGCCGAGGCCATCCATGAATTGGGAACGCCACAGCAGGTTGCCCGCAAAATTTTGGAGGAAGCCGGCGTCAACCCGGGCGACCAGGCAACCGGCAACCCGATTTATGCCGCTGCGCAGCCGCCTGGTCGTCGTAAGCTGTCCACGCCGATGATTGTGTTGCTGGTCGTTGTGGCGGTTCTGGTGGTTGTTCCTATCATTGCTGGTTTGTTGGGAGGCCTGGCGTTTGGCAGCTTTACAGCCCAGACCACCGCGGCGGTTGAAAGCGAGCCGGTTGCCGGTTCCTCGGGCGGTTCGGCCGAAAGCCTTCCGCAGCCAACGGCCGGCAGCGGCACCGCAGAAACCGCATCCAACGGTACGGTTTCTCTCGGGGCCGATCTGCGCAAACTGGAAATAGATATCTATAACGTTGATCTGACTGTCGAAGTCGATCCGGGCGTTGCAGGGCCGGTTGTTTTTGCCCCCGAGCTGCCGCAGGACCAGGTGGTTGTGCGGCGTGAAAGCGATGGGGAGGTCAAGCTCTATCTTGGCAATCGCGATGATCTCAGAAACCAGGGAACCCTGATTCCGGTCCCGGCAACCCTGACCCTGCCGGCAGACGTATCCACCAAGGATATGGATTTTGAGCTGTATGCAGGCAGTGTTTCAATACCGGATCTTACGTTGCAGGAACTGGATATCAGCGTCAACGCCGGAGAGGTAACGCTGGGCGCGATGGAAGCGCAGTCGATCGATATTGAGACCAATGCGGGCTCGGTGGTTGCAACCGCCCTCACGGCGAATGAGGTGGACCTTGGAACCAACGCAGGCTCCATCGAAGTGGAATCGGTCACGGCCGGTTCCGCCGGGATGGAAACCAACGCCGGTGGAATCACGGTTAACCGGCTCGAAGCCAGCCGTGAAGGGGAATTTGATGTTCGTGCCGGCACCATGCAGGTGGGACTGGCTGGTCAGGAAACCGAGTATAATCTGATTGCGGATATTACCGGCGGCAGCCTGAATTATGGCGCGCAGACCTATTGGAACACGGAGATTCGTGGCCAGGGCACTGGAATGATAACGCTCGAAATCGACGTAGCGGCCGGCGATGCAACGTTCAGTTTTGTCGGATGAGCACGGAATGGATTGCGATTTTGTATAAAAAAGCGAGGATGGTCCTCTAACGCGGGGGCCATCCTCGTTTTTTGTTTGGCGGTGAACAGCCATGGAAGTGATAGGGCGAAGGAGTGCAGGATTGCCTGTGCACCGCTTTGGCGGGTTGCCGCAAAAGAAGGTGCGCTTTTTGATTGCGTGCTATGCCTATTTCGCAGGGGGCCCGCATATAGATGCAACGAAAACCCGCAGAGTTACATTGCATGGAGGGAGGACCTGCATGATGGAGTTGAAGGTGGAAAACAACACGCTGGCCGCCTATGGCGGCCGGTGGGAAACACGGCTGGAACTGCCGGTAGAAACCGAAATACTGATCCCGGATTATCTGCCCGCGGTGTTTAAGATCGTCAAGTGTATGATTGAACCGGTTGTTTTGCACAATGCGGTGGCCGGGGCCCGCTGGCAAGGGGATGGATATCTGCGCTGTACGGTGCTTTATCAATCCGATGAAGCCGGCGCGCGGCTGTGGCGCACCGAACAGAAATTTTCCTTTGAAAAAACGGCCGAGCTACCCGCCGGCCGGTATGCAGCCGGGCCTGCCCAGATCTGGGGTGAAGTGGAATACTGCAACTGCCGCGCGATTAGTGAGCACCGAATTGATCTGCGCGGGGCCTATACGCTCTGTGTCGCAGCGCTGGCAGTTCAGGAGCATGAACTGCCGGCAGCCTTGTCTGACTGCGGTATTGAACAGCGGCCGCTGACGCTGTCTGGTGTGGTGCTGTCGGCTGCGTCCGAAAAAACTTACACGGCGCAGGCAAGTTTTCCGCTCCCCGGCGCAGGGGAGGCAATTCTGTCGATGGGAGGCTGCTTTATACCGCAGGGGGTAACGGTGCAAAACGGACAGATCAGCTGCCAGGGGATCTTGCGGCTTGAGATTGTCTGGCGCGGCGAAGGGGAGGAAACTTTTACGGTAAGGCAAAAAGAACAGCCGGTCCAGCTGACAATGGATGTGGAAGGGGCTGCCGAAGGGGATGACTGCACCTGTTGGGGAGAGGTGCTTTCCGCCAGCCTGGCCGCACCGGAAGGCAATGAAACAGACCCGACAATGACGGCAACCTGGATGCTGCACGCCGAGCTTTGGCGCCCGGTTGCCTGCAGCGCCATTGCGGACGCGTATTCGACGCTGTGTGAGACAACGGTGACCACTGTGGATTGTCAACTGCTGCACAAGCAGGCTGCGCTGGACCTGACGGTGCCGGTCGTGGTGGAAGACGAGCTGCCCGACCCTGACTTGGTTGTGTATGGCTGCTTTGTAACACTCGGCGCTGTCGGGGCCACCCGCTGTGAAGCTGCCGGCGCACCGCCAGCCACCGGGCTGGTCGGCAAAGGTGTGGCGCATCTGCTATGCGCTGACGGCCGCGGCGAGATGGCCTGCTACGACAAACCGTTCAGCTATCAGCTTCCGGAAACCTGGCCCGGGGAACCCGGTGTCTTTTTGCCGCGGGTGGGGGTTCATGTGAGCCAGGTAAATTCCGGACGCAACGGAACCAAGATGCGCGTGGATCTGGAGGTGGCGGTTCACGGGCTGCTCCTGCAGGTGCAGAGCTGCCCGGTCGTGTCGGATGTGGCGCTGGGGGAAGAGTTTACCGATAAGGCGGAAGGCCCGGCGCTTTATCTCTATTATGCCCGTGCAGGCGAACGCTTGTTCGACATTGCAAAGCGTTACCATGCCCGTGCCGGAGACCTGCTTGCCGCAAACAAACTGAACACCGAGGACGAGGCCCCGCAGACCACAGCCGAACCCGTCTGCCTGCTGGTTCCGGCCGCGCTTTAAGAAAGGGGAGAGACGCCTTGACCCAGGAACAAATTTATCAAACCATTGCCAAGCGCACGGGCGGTGATATTTATATCGGCGTTGTGGGACCGGTGCGCAGCGGAAAAAGCAGCTTTATCAAGCGGTTCGCCGAACTGATGCTGCTGCCTCATATCCAAAGTGAAGCGCTGCGCAGCCGCGCCAACGATGAACTGCCGCAATCGGCGGCCGGGCGCACCATCATGACAACCGAGCCCAAGTTTATACCGGAGCAGGCTGTCGAAATCGAGCTCAAGGGGGGCGGGCATTTCCGCGCACGGCTCATTGACTGTGTCGGCTATATGGTGGAGGGGGCGCTGGGCCATGAGGAAGACGGTGCGCCGCGCCTTGTCAAAAGCCCCTGGTACGATAAGGCCGTGCCGTTTGACCTTGCGGCCGAAACAGGCACTCGCCGCGTGATACGAGAGCACGCTACAATCGGCCTGGTGATGACGACAGATGGCTCGATTGCCGACCTGCCGCGAGAGGCGTACCTTGATGCCGAACATCGCATCATCGATGAACTTGAGCAGATCGGCAAGCCTTATCTGATCCTTTTGAACTGTACCGAGCCCCACAGCGAGGCCAGCCGGACGCTGGCGGCCCGGATGCAGGAAGGGTATGGCCGCCCGGTCGTACCGATCAACTGCCTGGAACTGACAGCCGCCCAACTGGATGAGATCCTGCAAAAATTGTTATACGAATTTCCCGTGCAGGAGATGGCAATCCAGATGCCTGCCTGGGTGCCGATGCTGGAGCCGGGCCACTGGCTGCAAAGCGCCATCTATGAAGCGCTGCTGGCTTATGCGACCCGCGTGCAGAAGATGGGGGATGTGCGCGCCCAGCTGCCGCTTGACTGCGAGTACGTGACAGGTACGGCCCTGACCGGTATGGATCTGGCAACCGGCAGCGCCCAGCTGCGGGTGAGCCTGGCGCCGGCAATGTTTTACAAAATCCTTGGCGAGCAGACCGGCCTGGATATTGTGGACGAAGCGAGCCTGCTGCCCTGTGTGGTGGAACTGGCCCGCGCCAAGCGTGCCTATGAAAAAATCCAGGGCGCCCTGGCCCAGGTGGATGCGACCGGGTACGGTATTGTGATGCCGGGGCTGGAGGAACTCAAACTGGAAGAACCCGAGATTGTCCGCCAGGGCGGACAATATGGTGTGCGGCTTTCGGCAAGCGCGCCTTCACTGCATATCATGCGGGCAACCATTCATACTGAGCTTTCCCCCACCGTCGGCAGTGAAGAACAGGGGGAGGAGCTGATCCGTGACCTGCTCAAAGATTTTGAGAACGACCCGGGTAAACTGTGGAGCACCAATATATTTGGCAAAAGCTTGAATGAACTTGTCAACGAAGGCTTGCAGGCCAAACTGCTGCATATGCCGCAGGCAGCCCGCAACCGGCTGCAGGTGACGCTGGAGCGCATCATTAACGAAGGATGTGACGGATTGATTTGCATTTTGCTGTGAAAGGAGGAACGAAGATGCGCCCCACGGTTTGGCCTGACCGCACGGCCCGCAGGCGTCGCCGCGCAAGGGCGGCCGCCGAGGAAGCGCTGCGGGAGACCTATCGCGCATTGCGCGCCAATGACCACGCCTTTCAAACCGCCCAGGATCGGTTTGTGATCGAACAGCTGATCTTTGAACATGCGGCGCTGGAATGCCGCTGCCGGGCGCTGTTGCGTGAACTCAGGGGGAGGTGAAGCGGTATGCCTCCGGTTTGGACAGCGGTTGGCGTCTGTTGCCTGATCATTGTGCTGCGTGCGGCCGCCGCGCAGCGGCACACGGTGCGTGCCTTGCTGACAAGCGCGTTGTGTGGGGCTGCCGGGCTTGCGGCGGTTTCCCTGCTGACGCCCTGGACCGGTGTGCGCCTGCCGGTGAATGCTTTTACCGGCGGTGTGGCGGCGGTGCTGGGGCTGCCCGGCGTTATTCTTATGCTGTTGCTGCCCTGCTTTTTGTAACGCGCTGTTTATGATTTTGCAGAAAAAAGCCCGCACCCCCTGTTTTGAGGTGCGGGCCTTTTTTGCAAAGAAACGACTGGACCGTAAGCCGGGTTCTGTACTAAACGACGATCTATCTTGACCTTGCGTTGCCGCAAGGCTCCGCGCGCGGGCCGCAGGGGTCCGCAGCGCATGCCATCTCCGGGACGTGCGAGGCTTCCACATATGTCCCATACGGATGTTGCTTCTGACAGGGTTTACATAGCCGCAAAGTCGCCAGTGCGCTGGTGAGCTCTTACCTCGC